>Ga0193752_1000026_pt1 | contig 254446 bp, 199 predicted proteins | sample H1c1metaG_FD_144924 | JGI IMG/M metagenome (GOLD analysis project Ga0193752, IMG submission 144924) | Soil microbial communities from a riparian zone of the East river system, Colorado, United States - H1c1 | ecosystem: Environmental > Terrestrial > Soil > Riparian zone | place: USA: East... | reverse complement strand
CAAGCAAAGTCCAGCGATATCGAGTCTCGGAAGAAAGCGAAATTTGCTTGGTTGAGCAATTCAACGTCCAGTGGCGCTGCCGTTGCGGCGGCCTTCGGATCATTGCTGTACACGCCGGGGAAGGTAATGCCGTAAACGCCAAAAGGTTTCCCGGTCTCCTTGTGCCATCGGTCCAATTCCTTGCGCCCTACCAGGGAGGGGCCGGAGCCATGAAGCATAAAGTCGCATTCCTTCAGGCAGGCGGCTTCGAGCTCGGGCGTCTTCACGATCGTTACGTTCGGAAAGCGTTTACGCATCAGGTCTTCTACACCGTTGATGAGGCTCGAAGGCCATAGCCTCACTTCAACGTCGGGCAGGTACTGTTCAAGCAGCCGGAGCACGCCCGGTGTATGAGCGATATCGCCGATATTTACCGTTTGCCACGAGGAACGGAGGACGATCGACTTCTTAGGTCCGTTAGCAACGGCTGGGATACCCGCCAGCAAAGCGACGAGCATAGAAGATCGTTTCAGAAAGTATCGGCGGTCTATTGTTGGTTTCATTTTGGCGATTTGTTTTCGTTCAGATTCTATTGGTTACTTATTCTGCTTACGTTTCTACAGACAAATTGTGATTCGACGTTCTGACATAGACAGCAGTACTCGCCTGTCTGTCAATCCAACCCATAGGCATCCCTCTGGTGAGTCTGAATTGCCTACCGGCAAAAGCCATTGTTATATTGCCATGGTCGTGACACTCAATATCCAGGATTTTGTTCAAGGGCCGGATTTGCATCCATGTCTTGTTGCGGAATAGGAAGGAGCACGTGAAAAGGTTCGATGGTTGGGTTGCGACTGAAACTGGTCTCTGCCTTCACTGCATCGATGAGCTGGCCGGTCCGAAGAAGGTCAAAGCGGCGCACATTTTCGAATACCAATTCCAGGCGTCTCTCCAGCCACACAGCCTCCTTGAACGTCTGATACGTCAATCCTGAGAGTGGGTCGAGACCGGCGCGTATCCTCACCCTGTTCAATGCCGTGTAGGCATCTTCCGTCGGTGCGCCATTGGCCTCGTTGGCTGCTTCTGCGTACATGAGCAGAATATCTGAAAACCTGAGAATCGGCAAACTGGTGCCTTCACCAGAAGCGGTCTTGGCGCTGCGGTCCCAAAGTTTCTGGAAAGAAACTGCCTTGGTAAAATCAGGATCTGTAATGGAAAGATTCGTCGTGACACTGTTATACACATACGATGTGATGAAGGTAACGGCCTTTCGTTTGTCCGTATCGAGATACAGTTTGTACAAACTCTCCGTGGGCCGGGCTATCCCTGACCCCGTGCCCGGGTAGATCGGTGCAGATCGGACACCATATCCCCTACCCAGGCCGTGACCCTTGACGTCCGTGAGGTACTGAATCTCGAAGATATTTTCTTTGCCGCCGCGCGCCGAAAGGGCAAAGGCGTCAGCGAAGTTCGCATAGAGATCATAAACACCAAGTTCCATCACCTCCTTTGCCTTTGCTGCTGCCTGCGCCCAATAAGGAGAACCTGCTGTAGTACCTGCACGCGTGAGGTATACTTTAGCGAGAATGCCTTTAGCAGCGCCTTGCGTAGCTCTGCCTGCGTCGGCGGCAGGATAACTCTTGGGCAATACGCCTTCAGCATCTTTGAGATCGGTCTCGATTTGTGCATACACATTGTCCATAGGATCTCGCGGCACAGTCAACCCGTCCAGCGAGGTACTCTCTGTGAGTACGAGGGGCACATCGCCATATGTTCGTACGAGGTTAAAATAATGAAGCGCTCGCTGGAATTTAGCTTCTGCGATATACCGTGTCTTCAAGGCTTCATCCATGGGAATAGTCGGCAAACGACCTATGACGGTGTTGGCTCTGTTTATTCCGGAGTACGCACTAGCAAACTGCGTTATAAAGGTGTTCGAAGGAGTGATGTTGTAGCGCCAAAGGATAGGACGATCCGCGGAACCCGTCAGGAACGGTATGGCGTCGTCGGTAGTAACCAGATCAACGAAAGGATCTGTTCCACCGATATTGGCGTAACATGCACCCACCGCAGCCTTCGCATCGTCGGCGGTCTTATAGTAGGTGGCGCTAGTCAGGTTTGTGGGTGGATATTGATCAAGCACGTCGCCACATGCTGTCGCGATGAGGGCTATTGATAATTGGAGATATATTGTCTTCATAGCGTTGCAGAATTTAGAGTTTTAAATTCAATCCAATGAGCCATGTCTTGGCGGCAGGATAGGCGCCATAGTCCAGTCCCTGGCTCAAAGAAGAACTGCCATATCGATTCACTTCCGGATCGTATCCATTGTAATCGGTGATGGTGAACCAGTTTTGAGCGGCGACATAAACCTTAGCCGATGCCAGGCCCAGCTTTTCAGAAACGGTAGCCGGCAGGTTATAGCCCAGCGATATGTTCTTGAAACGCAAATAAGAGCCGTCTTCCACCTGGAAACTGGACAAGATCCGTGAGCCACCTGCAGAACTCGCGCGGGGAATGTCGTTGCTCGGATTCGTCGGCGTCCACCGGTCCAGTGCCTGCGCTGACTGATTGTTTCCTCCTGTCAGGTTTAGTAGGTCGAAGGTCCCATAGTTAAGGATCTCGTTGCCGTAGCTGCCTTGAATGAACACATTGAAATCAAATCCTTTGAATGTAACGGTATTGTTGAAACCACCGAAAAATTTAGGATTTGCATTGCCAATGATGGCGCGGTCATTGTCATTGATCACCCCATCAGCATCGAGATCCTTGTACCGAAGGTCACCCGGCCCGGCCGTCTTCTGTGCAGAGGCATCAACCTCTTCCTCCGATTGGAATATTCCATCTGTTACCCGTCCATAGAAATTACCCAACGGTGTGCCTACTCTAAGAAGGATAGGATTTACGCTAGTCGCAAATATCACAGCATCCGTACCCGTCGTAAATTCCTCGCGGCCATCCAAGGTTAGAATCCTGTTTTCGTTAAAGGTGATATTGGCGTCGGCTGACCAGCGAACACCTCCACGATCTATCAGGATAGTACTCACCGACAGTTCAAGCCCTTTATTCTCCACACTTCCGATGTTCTTCAACGTGGTGGAGAATCCAGACGAAGTTGGAACGCTAACATTGAACAAGAGGTCGGATGTTTTCTTAATATAATAATCGGCGGTGATCTGCAACTTGTTTTCGAATAGACCAACATCAAGACCCGCATCGAACTGTCCGTTCTTCTCCCAGCGCAAATCAGGGTTGGCAATTCCAGTCGCCGCAGCGCCGGAATTCAATGCACCGCCAACTACATACGGCGTGGTGCCCACATTTGAGAGATACCGATAGTTGCCAATCTCCTGGTTTCCGGACAAGCCATAGCTGACCCGCAGCTTCGCATCAGAAATGACCGGGATATTCTCCATCCACTTTTCGCTGCCGATCTTCCAGGCAAAAGCACCGGAAGGAAAGAACCCGTACTTGTGATTCGGACCAAAGCGGCTTGAACCATCTGCACGTGCCGTAAGGGTGAGCAGGAAACGATCGCCATAGCCATAATTCACCCTGGCGATGTAGGACATGAGTCTCCAGTCGCTCGCTCCTGTCGCGGGTGCCACAAGCGACGATCCCGATCCCAGGTTGTTGTATTCCGCATAGTCGTTGGGGAAAGTGTTAGCATTCGCTGTTACATTCTCCGTAGTCAGGCCCTGTATAGTATAGCCCAGCAGCGCAGACAGATTGTGGTCCGCGCCAATCTTTCGTGTATAGTTGAGCGTATTCTCATTAAGCCAGCCAATGGACTCCACTACCGAAACGGAGCCGCTGCCGCCCAGCGTCGATCCGAGCATGGACAGGCGGGTGGCATAGAAATCGGTTTTAGTACTCTCCAGATCCGTCCCAAACGAAGTACGGAAGTTCAATCCCTCGATGATTGAATAGTCTAAATAGGTATTGGCCAATAGCCTCATCGTTGATGGTTCGCTGCTGATTTCATTGGCTACTGCAAGTGGGTTATCCACACCGTATCCGTTTAGTGTTCCAACGTTCTTGTAGTAACTTCCGTCGGCATTATACGCGGGAAACGTTGGCGCATAGCTGAGTGCCGAACTCGTCACGCCGCCACCATTGTTACCATCTACTTCCGTTCGGGCATTGTTACCCGATGTATATGCGCCCTGCAGGGTGAGGCCTACTTTAAGCTTGGAAGTCAGCTCGGTGTCAAGGTTGGTTCTCAGCGCGTAGCGTTTGAAGAAGGAGTTCAGAATAATGCCCTGCTGATCGAAGTAACCGAACGAGATCGCGTAGCGGGTCTTCTCGGAACCGCCAGTCGCGGAGAGCTGATGACTCTGAATAGGAGCCGTGCGAAAGATCTGCTCTTGCCAATCTGTTCCCTCGCCCACATCGGCAGGTAGTGGGCGGTCAGCCGAGGATCCGTCAAAGTAAGGCACAGCTCCCCCGTTAACGCGAGACTCGTTAACAAATTCGGCAAACTGCTGAGCGTCGAGCAATGGGATCTCGTGGCGAACAGATTGCATTCCGTAGTAGCCATCGTAGGCGATAACATTCTTGCCTGCCTTTCCTCTCTTAGTGGTTACCAGCACAACGCCGTTGGAACCACGCGAACCATATATAGCCGTTGCCGAGGCGTCTTTCAGTATTTCGATCGACTCAATGTCATCGGTATTAATCGAATTGAGGCCACTCGTGGGAAATCCGTCAATTACATACAACGGATCGTTGCTAGCGTTTACAGATCCTGAACCGCGTATACGAATCGTCGAGTTGCCTCCCGGACGCGCCGAGTTGGAAACTACCTGAACGCCAGCAGCCCTTCCTTGCAACGCACGATCGAATGACGACACGGGCGTCGCCCTGATGTTCTCCTCCCCCACTTTAGATACAGCCCCGGTAAGGTCGCTTTTCTTCACGGCGCCGTAACCCACCACGACTACTTCATCCAGGGAGGTGATGTCGGGCAGTAGCTGAATCATTAATACATTTCGGTTGCCCACGGAAACTTCTTGCGTGCGGTAGCCGATGAAAGAGAAAATAAGAACAGCGCTTTCATCATCTACCGAAACTACAAACCGGCCGTCGCTATCGGTCGTAGCTCCGGCTGTAGTTCCCTTCACCAGGATGTTTACTCCAGGAAGTGGCTGATTGCCATCGTCTGTAACCCTGCCGCTAACCTCAATCCTGAGCACATCTTCTGAAAGTTCATTGCCCATAATTTGACCCTGCTCAGGTACGGGGAGAAGAATGATCTGATTCATTACCACCTCATAGCTAACCTTATGGTCAAACAATCTGTCGAGCAATTCACCGAGCCTGACACTATCGGGCTGCAAGGTGAAGCGTTCGTTGCGCTTGATTAGTTCGACCTTGTACGTAAACGAAACGGAAAGTTGTTTCTCAATCCTGCCAAGAACCGACTTAAGATTTTCGTTGGTGGCCGATATGTAAATTTTCTTGTTGAGCAGTTCCTGCCCCTTGGTTTCAGTAGCATATGCCATTACCGTCAGCGACACTGCAATAACGAACTGAAAAAAGGTGATTTTCATAAAAGCAAGAACCCTTTCTTGAATGGGGTAAGGATTATTCATACTTTAGAGAGTTTTTGTTTAACACTTCAAAAACGACGGCCTGCTGTCCCTGGGACTGGAGGTACAAAACCGATGATGCGCTAACATCATCGGTTTCTTTTTAGTAAGGATTTATTGCTCGTTCATTTATTCTCAATTAGGTGTCTATTAACATCCGTTGGCTGTAAATAGTATTTGTGTTCCATCTCGGCGATAAGAACCGCCGATGGCCTTAGCTACCACATTCAACCTGTTAAACAAACTTTCAGTCGTAAATTTTGTAGTAATCCTGCATTTACTCAGGGCTGTCTCGTCGAAGGAGATGTGTACGCCGTAGGCCGTCTCGAGCTTATTCAATATGGAGGCCACGGATTCGTCATCAAATTCCATAGCCTCCCTGTTGACATTCTCAGGCAGCAACACGGGCAGCTCAACTACCGAGGCTGTCAGTTGATCAAGTACGGGATCATAGACAACGCGCTGGTTAGGCGTCAGGATGACCTGCGTCGATGTATCGACATCGGTTGAATGGGTGCTTTCCTTTGAGACGGAAACCGTGCCAGTCCTCACCGTGACAGAAACGCTCTTCGACGCTCCAGGAGCTTCAATCGTGAAGCTTGTTCCCAGAACCTTCGTTAGCGTTCTTCCTGCGTGAACAAAGAACGGCCGTTGCTTATCGTGTGCCACTTCGAAATATGCCTCGCCTTCAAGAGTCACTATGCGCGACGTGGCGTGCTTGACATCATTGAATTTCAACTTTGAATGAGGTTGAAGCTTTACCATCGACCCGTCGGAAAGCACGACTTCGCGCACCGACGAACCGTCGTTAACTACTTCCGTGAGTGCCGCCACCTGACTAACCTGGCTGTCGGTTGGCGCAGGACTGTGCTGCATCCAAAGCGCGCCCGAAATGGCCGCACCGACAATGAGGGCAGCCACGGCCGCAAGCTTTCTGTAACGATGAAAAAACGAGCTGAAGGCTGATGAATTACGGCTATCGGCAAGACTATGCACCTGAGTATGCTTGCTAACGCCGATGAGGATGCGTTGCCTGATGTCATCGCGCACGTCGGCACTGGTATAGAGGTGGACGTCAGACCCCAGTTCGTCGAACCAGCGCAGAATCTTCTCGTTGTCCTCGGGGGTACCCAAACCCTGGGTATACCGGGCGAGGATCTCGGCAACCTCTTCGCGTGAAAGCCTTTGTCTCATAACCAAAGACGAGCCGCCACGGCAGAATCCCTAAAACGATTGTAAGTTTTTTTGCATCGATTGCGAAGTCACGATAAAAAAATGGCCATCAGGGGCACCAGGTAGTCTTTCAGATGGGTCTTTAGCGACTTGAGGGCTTTGGTGATGTGATATTCGACGGCCTTCTCAGAGAGCTCCATTCGCCCAGCAATTTCCTTAACGGTAAGTCCCTGATGCCTGCTCAGGATAAATACCTCCCTGGACTTTGGGGGCAACTGATCCACGCTTCTGTTTAACTCTTCCGCGAGTTCGTTGAAGCATATCGTCTCTTCCGTGTTGTCGGATAGAGTAGAAGTCAGGGAACGAAAGTAGTCCGCATACTTTCCCCGGACGATGCCGGCGCGGATATGATCAATACATTTGTTGCTGAGACATACTTTCAGATAATGCTCGATGTTGGCTATCCGGAGCTTGTCCTTCTTTCCCCACATCTCAACGAACACTGACTGCACCATCTCTTCCGCATCGTCGTGTGACCTGAGCTTCTTATATGCAATCTCATAAAGCTCATACCAGTGCGTGTCAAACAGGCGCTTAAAACCTGCTTCATCGCCGTAAGTCAGGTTACGCACATTTTCAGAAACCCCGCCGTTAGCACTATCTAACATATGATAAATGTAATGCGCAGAGTTAAACAAAACAATCGTTTGAGCGAGATTCGAATGCGGATCGAGCAGACGCAATCGCAGCGGAGTGTACCCAGTCTTACAATATACAGGATCGCGTGCGCTGCTTTTATGGGATCGCCTTCCTGCTTGCCGCTTAATTACTAACTTTGAAGTATAGCAAGGAAATACAGGCCATATGGCCTTTATATAATTATTAGTGACTGTTGCTACTTCGTCAAGCATCGTGCGTGCGCTTCGCAGAGGCACAGATTTCTTCTGGCTCACATTCACACTGTCCTATCCAATTCAAAGCGACCGCACCAAATCCTTAACTTGAAGTAGTTACTAAGAAGTGTGTTTTACTATAATCGAAATTCCGAAGATTTAAGACTGAGAACAATTTCCGCAGACGCACTTTTGACGAGGTGGCTTTACTATATAATGATGGCTATCCTGCTGAATTGTTTCACGCTTTAATTGACGCGACAGACTTGCATAAAGGTGCGAGACTTCTTGAAATTGATCCTTAAGCCTGACGATATTGATAAGCGTTTATTTAGATTAAAACATTTTCAACTTTTCCTGTAATAATAACCTATAGCGCTAAGAGTTTTGTGCGGCTATTAGGTACATACTCCAATCATCTCGCTGCCAGTAAAGAAGTTCAGTAACGTTTTTTAATGAAATAGAAACCCTCGTAACACTTTCGCTTAACATCCACGAAGTCCACATTTTGACGCAAATCACCTCCGATGATGTCGCGTTTATACCCACCATGTCACGCACCGTCTGCCGATATTTGTGATACACAACGACAATTATTCTCCAAAAAACTATTTCCATGCGAAAATTAAAACTGCAGGTACAAATGACCGTTGATGGTTTTATCGCCGGGCCGAACGGCGAGTTGGACTGGATGTGGATCGGTAAACCGGATGAAACCATTCTACAGCGCGTAATTGAACTGGCCGACACCTGCGATACGATCTTGCTAGGTCGCAAGATGACGCCTGGATTCATTGATCACTGGGAAAATGTATTGGACAACCAACCCGAAAGCGTGGAGCAAACTCTGGCACAACGAATGGTACATATGCGCAAGGTTGTTTTCAGCCGCACACAAACAGCCATCAAAGGCAGAAATCTGGAAGTCGAAAATGGAGACCTGGCTGATGCCGTAAGGGCGTTGAAAAGCCAACCGGGGAAGGATATTATGGTCTATGGCGGCGCTTCTTTTGTAAGTTCATTGATTAGTCAGAACCTTGTTGATGAATACTACATTTTCAGGAGACCGGTTGCGATCGGGAACGGACTTGCAATTTTTAGCGAGCAAAAATCTTTGGAACTCGATAGTTCGATTTCCTACAAAAACGGAACCTTACTCAATAAATACCTTCCAGTTTAAGTGGAGTAAAATATCAAGACATCAAGGCATTCGCCGCGGGAAGCATCGGACAGGGCGGAAGACTTTGGGTGAGGAATAATCGTATTGAAAATTAATATTAAAAACTCAACTAGGGTGTTGATATGAGTAAAGTCAAAGTAGCCGCATTTTCAGTTTCATTGGATGGTTATGGAGCTGGGCCTGATCAAAGTAAAGAGAACCCGTTAGGCAAGGGAGGTGAGGAACTTCACGAGTGGATATTCCCTACCAGGATGTTCCAGAAAATGTATAACAAAGGGGAAGGAACCGAAGGAACGGACAATGACTTTGCTGAAAAGTCATTTGAACACATTGGCGCGTGGATCATGGGTCGGAATATGTTCGGGCCTATTCGCGGACTGTGGCAAAATGATGAATGGAAAGGTTGGTGGGGCGATACCCCGCCCTATCATGTTCCGGTATTTGTTTTAACACACCATGCCAGAGAATCGTTGAGCATGAAGGGAGGAACGGTATTTCACTTTGTCACAGACGGCACTGAATCTGCGCTGGACAAGGCCAGAAAAGCCGCTAACGGAAAGGACATACGCATTGGTGGAGGAGCGTCAACTATTCGGCAGTTCTTACAAGCAGGATATATAGATGAAATGCATCTTGCTTTCGCGCCCGTATTTCTCGGATCGGGAGAACACCTATTCGCTGGAATTGACTTGCTCAGCCAGGGATTCACTAAAACACAAACAATGTACGGCAAGCGTGCAACTCATGTGATTTTAAAGAAGAGCCAAATCCCTGACGCTTGAGATTTCCTCACGGCAAAGGCTGGTGGCCAATCGCAATGATATGAGGTTCTATTCCGACCTGAGTATTCTTGCGGGATTGATATGAGCACCTCTGAGTATCTGAATGCTCACAGTACCTAATGCAAGCAGGCAAAGAATGGCAACCGGCACTATAAAAAGATCCCAGCTCATGCCTATATGGTTAGCAAAATTGCCCAGCCATGAATCGATTCCATAGTACGTTAACGGCAAGGCTATCACACCCGAAATCAGGACGAGCTTGAGAAACTGCCATGATAACAAAGACATGATGCTCTGAACAGAGGCTCCCAGAACCTTGCGTATTCCGATCTCTCGCAGTTTCTGACTTGTGGTAAATGAGGCCAGTCCCCACAGGCCCATACAGGCAATGAATATCGCCAGGATAGCAAACATGCCAAAGATCCTGGCAAACTGTTGGTCGGCCTTGTATTGGTTATTAAAGAAGTCTTCGAGAAAATAGTAATCGAAAGGATTGCCGGGAAAAAACTCTTTATAAAGGGTTCCGATCTTTGATATCGTCTCGTTCATGTTTCCGGCTTGCAGAAGTATTGAGTAGCTATGCCGGGAGATCGTATCAGCCTTGAAAAGAAAAGGCGTATGCTCCTGCTTAAGTGAGTTCCAATTATAGTTTTTCAGAACTCCCAATATCGAGACGGTATCTCCGCCAAAGATCAGCTTTTCATTCAACGCCGTTTCGGCATTTCCCAGCCCAAACGTTTCAATTGCGGACTCATTAATAATAACCGACTCCATGTCTGACCGTATCTCCGGGTTGAATACGCGGCCGGAGACCAGATCCATGCCGTATGTCTTAATGAAGTCGGGATCGATCCAAACGATGCTGCCACTCTTGCTGGCGTCCTGCGTAGTTCCATCCTTGCGTATACCAGTGCCCCAGTTATAGCCGCCTCCGGGAATCGCCCCCGAGGTAGTCACGCCCGAAATCCCTGGAAGCTTCTTTAACTCATTCTTCATGCTGGTTAGGCGTTCACTGGAAGCCTTGCGGTCTAAGATCCGCGGGCCATTGACCACAAGCATCCTTTCCATCGTGAACCCCTTATCCTGATCCCGCATGAATATCATTTGGCGATAGATGGCAAAGGTTCCGGCAATCAATATAAGCGAAGCGGCAAACTGGAAAACAACCAGCGCCTTTCGAAGGGAAAATCCTTTAACCAGCTTTTCACCTTTGCCTTTCAATATCTCTGTCGTATTGAACGACGATAACACGAACGCAGGATAGGCGCCGGATATAAGCGATCCGGTCACGAATAAGGTGACAAGAATTATCCAGAAGCGTACGTCGGCGAAATTGAACATCAACTCCTTTCCGACAATTTGACCGAGAACAGGCAATAACCCGATGGCTATCAATACGGCTATAACAACTCCCACAAGGTTGACCAGAACCGACTCAAATACAAATTGAAAAATCAGTTGGCTCTTCAGCGCTCCGATGGCTTTCTTGATACCCACTTCACGGGCGCGTTCCATGGCACGCGCAGTTGAAAGATTGATATAGTTGATCCAGGCAATGGCGAGAATAAAGATCGCGATCAGCAGAAAGAAATAGATGGTATACGGACTTATTGTCGGACTGGACTCATGGTCAATTCCCGGGGTAAGATGTATATCGAGCACCGGCTGAAGGGCAATCACAATACTGCTATTTGATTCGGCAAGATCCTTTCCGCGATATTTCTCAACCAATGCGGGCAATTTTCCCTGTGCTGACGCCTGGGTTGCGTGTGGATGTAACTCAACGTATGTGATGAAGTTGTTCCATCCCCAGCCATCATCCTGCGTGTATTGATCTCCTCTCAGTAAATTGTGAAGCGGAAGAAGGAACTGAAAATTGAAATGAGCGTTTTCAGGCGCGTTCTCGAGAATCGCAGTTACTTCATAGGAACCGTCGGACCAGCCACCCGAAATCTGAATTAGCTTACCGAGGGGATCTTCACCCTTTTGGAAGTAACGTTCAGCCGACTTTTTGGTAAGAACGATCGAATTGGGTTTCTGAAGGGCCGTTTTCAGATCTCCTTCAATGGATTTGTATGTGAAGACGTCAAAAAACGTAGAATCGACCCACTGAATATTCTCTTCATTAAACGTTGTTGGATCACCCGTGGGGCGCTGGTAACTTAACACAGCACCTCCATACATCGGATGTGTGCGGACATAGGATTTTATTTCCGGGATTTCCAAAAGAAGGGCCGGTCCCTGCGCATAACCTGAGAGTACGCTATTATTCCGTAGTTCGCCGTTTCGATATGAGGCTGTTGTCGTCCGGTAGATGTCCTTTGCTTTAACATTGAACGTGTCATAACTGAGCTCAAAGTCCACATATCTCAGGATGACCAGGCAGACGGCAACACCGAGCGCCAGTCCGGAAATATTTATAAAGGAATATAGCTTTTTCTTAAGCAGGTTGCGGACGGCGATTGTGAGATAATTGGATAGCATAGGGGCGGCGTTATTTAATTGGTCGGAGCGATGCCAAAAATACTAAAGTCAAGATAGCCAAATTCTGCACGCGGAATGAAGTGCTTGAAATATGAACCGAACCGACATTATTTGACAGTGATGGCAAAGGAAATACCGCCGGCTTTCCGAATAGTTACGGTTGGGAAGGAGAAAATTATCTGGCCGAATAATGAAAGGCATCCGCCGTGAACCTTTATGTGTGTAAAGAACGACCGCGCCACGGTCCCGAATGAGCCTTTCAAGGAGTAAGTCTCTTCGGGGCCGTGCCGCTGTCGCTCAACCACCTCAGCTATTTCAATTTCATCGCAACGGGATCCCAGTTTATTATCTTCTTGGAAAGATAGCTTTCGTTACAGGCCAGTGCCGGTGCCGCCGCTCTGAAACCAAATTCAGCATCTTCAACAACCGCCTTCCCTGTCCTTATGGCATCAAAGAAGTTTGTGAAATGATCCAGGTGATCGTTGTAGCCTTCAGGAACTTTGAAGATTATATCTTCTTTTGTTTTCCTTTTCTTTTGTTCATCAGTCCATTTGGCATCGTACTCTTTTTGCATCTCCTCCTGCATTTTTTTTGAGAACGTGAAAAGTGAATCATAGCCCCCAAACCCCGGAGCTTCTGGCATAAGACTATGCTTTATAGTAATATTATTACCCTTCACTTCTATCACACCCTCAGAACCGATCAGGCGGATTGCTTCCTGCCCCCCTGTCCCACTTATAAAGTTAACCTGTAAAGTCAGTTGAAAAGCATCGTGCTCCTTGCCCCCCGGATATTGCATGACCCCAGACATGACGTCGGGTAAGTTGCGGCCATCTTTCCAATAGCTGAATTGCCCAGTGCTATAAATAGTTTCAGGTCCTTTGGAATTTGTTATGAAGTGGGTGCCACTCAACAAGTGGATAAATAAGTCGCCCGCAACACCTGTACCTACTTCCTTAAAGGCTCGCCACCAAAAGAACTTTTTCGAATCATACGACATCTTTTCCGTGACCTCAATGAACTTATCCCAGTTAGTGGTCATCGCGCTAGCGTCTTTGGGAATGGTGTATTCCCAGGCGCCGATCGATCCTTGCCTATCGTACGTCGCATTCACCATATTTAGTTTTCCGATTTCACCTGCCGCAAGCAATTCCTTGGCTTTTGCGTATCCTATACTGCTTACCCGCTGGCTTCCAACCTGAAATACCTTACCTGATTTCTTTGCTGCTTCCATTACCGGATAGCCTTCGCTGATCTTGTAGACCATCGGTTTTTCACAATACACATGCTTACCCTTTGCCAGTGCATCCAGGGCGATACGCGCATGCCAAACATCCGTAGTACAAAGTAGTATCGCGTCGATATCTTTTCTATCCAGAAGGTCCTTATAGTTGATGGTCGTGTACAGGTCTTTACCGTGCAATTCCTTCGCATTATCCAATCTGCCCGTGTAGAGGTCACAAATGCCCGCCAATTCTACGCCGGGCACTTTTAGCGCCGTAGTCAGGTCAAAATGACCTTGAACGCCATAGCCAATTACGCCTATTCTGACTTTGTCGCCAGCCGAGGTTTTTCTTTCGTACCTGAGTATTCGTTCTTCGGCCTTTTCATTTGCACCAAGCGATGACAGCGGTGAGGCACCTATCGCCAGGCCGGTTGCGCCTACTTGCTGCAAAAACTTCCTTCTTGAGCTAAATGTGTCATTTTTCATAGAGACCTGATTTTATATTGATTGTCGGATAGAGTTTTACGAAGGAAGTTGTCGCGCGATCGGGACCACATGATGGAAGACCATTGGCGCCATACCAGTCGCAGGATACAGATATTTATCGGTGGTGATGATCACGTTGAGCTCCACGAACCGAATCTTAACACTTTTTTTCAAATAGATGGACGAATTTTTCATCAGCGGTAGAGGCAATAAAAGACCTCGTTTACCGGAATCTTCGGTGAGTTCGCCGTCGAAAGCCCGCCCCTCGGCCCAGGAAGCCGCGGCGGATGACTGCTCCGCGCAGGGCAATATTCCTTTACAGCGTTGGTGTAAACAGGCCGGCGAGACGCCCTATTCAGATGGGACAACGTTCTTAAAACCAATCGTTTGACGCATGGTTTGCACGGTCCTGCGCAAACGAGGACAACCACTGACCCTTAGTCATCCGTTATCATTCACCACTCCTCAACGACTGCACAGGATTCATCCTCGCAGCACGCAAACACTGATAGCCAATTGTAATCAGGGAAATCAGCAATGCGATGCTGCCAGCAAATGCATAGCCATCAACACCGATCGTCGTTCGATACGAGTAACCTTCGATCCACTTGTTAATGCCATACCAGGAAATCGGCATGCTCGCCACAAAGGCAATCAGGACAAGTTTCCCGTAGACGCGCGACAACAGTAACACGATGCTACCAACCGAAGCGCCAAGACTCTTTCGAATACCGATCTCCTTCGTGCGTTGCTCCACAGTAAATGAAGCCAACGCAAATAGTCCAAGACATGCAATAACAATAGCAAGACCCGCAAACAAGGCGAATATATTACCAAGTCGCTTCTCGCTATCATACATTTTTCCATAGTCGTCATCAAGAAATGAATACTGGAATGTGCGACCTTCGGCGAAGCTAGCCCATAGTTTCTCCAGTACAACCAATACTTCCGCAGTCTTACTGCCTTCAAATTTGAACGCGACAAAATTGTCGGATTCCTGGAGGAATAAACCCAACGGTGATATACTCTCCCGCATGTTGGCGAAATGGAAGTCTTCGACTATCCCAATGACGGTCCATGACCGTACCGAATTTTGATCAACAGATCCATCAGGGTTACTCGCCGAAAACGAGCTGATCTTCTTCCCCACCGGATCGGGACCAAGTTCCAACTTCTCCACGGCAGACTCATTCAGGATAATACTTTGCGTAGAATCAGATGGGAACTCCGAGGAGAAACTTCTTCCCGCTTTGACTTTCATGCCAAGCGTCCTGAGGTAGTCACCATCGACATCCCATCCTTGCATGGAAACCATCTGATTAAGATCGTTTCCTGTGGGAGTTTTCCCTTCCGGCCAATAGGAGTTGTTGTTGCGACTCGTGCCCGACACGGGTAAGTAACTGCTAACCGTGCCTGCCGTAATGAATCTATTTTTCAATGCCTCTTCTTTGAAAATTCGCGCCCGATGGTCTAACGGATCCGTGTCGTGTATGATGATCACCTGATCCTTCTCAAATCCAACGTTCTTATGCTGCACATAGTACAATTGCTTTTGAATCGCAATCGTCCCTATGATAAGTGCGATAGAAATTACAAATTGAAAAACCACCAGGGTGCTTCTGATGAAGCCACTCTTTGAGCCAACTGCGAGCTTTCCCTTCAACACGTCTACCGGCTTGAACGACGAAAGAACAAATGATGGATATGATCCGGCGAGCAGACTCACCAATAAGACCCCCGCCAACATCGCCAGATAAAACAAATAATTATTGAAGGGGATGAAAATGGTCTTCTGTGCAAGATCATTGAAAAGTGGTAAAGCCACCCAGGCAATAATGATTGCCAGCACGAACGAAATGAGGCTAAGAACAAACGACTCGGTAAGGAATTGCCTGACAAGATGAGACCGGAATGATCCCATCACTTTACGCATACCAACTTCTTTTGCACGCCTTGCAGACTGCGCCGTCGAGAGATTCATGAAGTTGATGCATGCGATACTCAGGATGAAAAGTCCTATGGCCGCAAAGAGGTATACATAAGTAATGTTGCTATTGGCCTCCAACTCGCCTTCGAGATCTGATAGAAGATGTATATCGCGCAACGGCGTGAGGGAATATGACCAGGCGTTCCCGTCGGACTTAAATTTTTCCATCGTGAAGTCGCCGTGAAAAATATCCGAGATTTGCGGCGCGACATGCTTCTCAACGAACTGCGGAAACTTCGACTCCAGGTCCTTTGGATTAGTTCCTTTGCGTAGCAGGAGATACGTGTTCATCCAACCACCCCCAATGAGACTCACATTCTTGATGTCGTCCAGGTTTATATTCGACTTGAAAATATCGACATGGAAGTGGCTATTTGATGGCATATCTTCAAAGACTGCTGTCACCTTGTAACTTGTTTCATCATCACCAATGATCAGCAATTTGCCTACAGCATTCCCTTCAGGGAAATACTTTTCAGCCATCGTGTGATTGATCGCCACAGTATTCGGATCTGATAGTGCTGTGCGCGCATCGCCTTCGATGAGCTTAAACGTGAATACTGTGAATAGCGTGCTATCAGCCCAGGCCATCTTCTCCCAGTTCTGCCCACTGTGTTCGGGGCGATGAACTTTTTCGCCGCCCCACGACATTATCCTCACATAAGATTCTATTTCCGGATAAGTTTGTATAAAGAGTTCGGACAGGCGTGGTGCGGCCAACGAAAGATGTTTTTGTACAGCGCCAAAACGTAGCTGAGTGTTTACCCGATAGATACGATTGATTTTTTCGTGCAGGGTATCATAGCTCGTCTCATGCCTGACAAAGAGCATAATAATCAGGCACGCGGCAATACCCACGGCAAGTCCGGTGATATTGACAGCCGTATAGAACTTGCTTCTGAGGTGTGTCCGGAGGGCAAGGAGCAAATAATTTCTGGCCATGAGCGGTTGGTTTAGAGGCGTTTTAACTAAGACGCCTAAAACGTTGCTGACGTTGCACGGCGAGGTGGTTGATCCTGATCGCTCCTACCCGAAGATCGCGGACTCTTAAAGATTTTTTTAAATTTGACTATGCCTGCCAAAGACGCGTTTATCATCAAAACTCTTCCCTTTGCGAAGGAGGACCGGTTGATGAGCTGGTACTACTTGTTGTCAACGCTGCTGTTGGCGATGACCGCTTTTTCGTTCACCTGGATTGACGACCACGTGACGGTAAAACTTGTATCAGGGATTGTCGCCGGACTCATCACGGCCAGGTTAGTCGTGATCTATCACGATTTTCAGCATGGTGCCATACTAAATGACTCCGCGGTCGCGCAAGCCGTCATGACGTTCGTGGGCGTTCTTACCTTAACGCCGTCCAGTATATGGGACGAGTCGCACGAACACCACCATCATACCAATTCAAAATTTGCTACGTTTGTTTTGGGTAGCTTTCCAACGATATCAACATCGATGTATTGGAGCCTCTCGCGAAAAGCCCAATTCAGGTACAGGCTTCTCCGTCATCCTCTCATGATTGCGTTGGGATACATTCCCATCTTCCTGGTTTCATTTTGTCTATGGCCATTTTTTGAAAACCCCAGGCGCTACTGGGACTGTGGGGTCGCCGCCGTGCTTCATATTGCATTGGCATCGGCGCTGTGGATTTATGGCGGATGGGCAGCGGCTGTGTTCTCCTTGCTGATCCCATCGCTCGTGGCCTTTTCACTTGGTGGATATATCTTCTATGCCCAGCATAATTTCCCAGACGTTATTTTGACGCGCGACGAGTCATGGAATTATTTTGACGCCGCATTAAAATCATCGAGCTACATTCGCATGAGTCGTGTGATGCGGTGGTTTACGGCAAACATCGGGTATCATCACGTCCACCACGTCAACCCGCGGATACCGTTTTACAAACTACCGTACGCCATGGATGCCATAATGGAGCTGCAGAATCCGCGATGTACGTCACTCCACCCAAAAGAGATCTGGAAGTGCCTTCAACTGAAGTTGTGGGATGAGGATCTTGGAAGAATGATCTCGATGCGTGAGTTCAAGAGGGTGGCTCTTTCGAAGATGCGAAAGATAACTTGATTCAAATCCTCCATGTTCCCCTGGGACCTGGTGTGTTCCTGCTTGCAACAATAATCTGCATTTTCGTCGCAGCCATTACTGTCTCCCTTCGGACCGTCCGCGCGGCATTGACAAATCCAGTTTCCTGGCTTAAAAACCGATTGATCATTAATCGCGGTGGGTTGGTGTCGATAAACACTGGTGAATTGCCAGCTAACGATTATCCCATTTTAAAATGGCTTTCTATTCCCTGATTCTTGCTGGGTGCTCCTGAGCTATTTAAAAATAAGCTTTAGTATCACTTCCTTGCGTCCCTCGAGCAATTCACGAAAACGGGCGTCGCTGATATTAAAAAGTTTCGTATACAGCGGTGCGGAAATGGCAGGGTAGGCCATAAGCGCGAACAAATTTAAAATAAACTGCAGCGGGTCCATTTCATGGATGATGCCTTTCTCCATTTCTTTCTTCACCTCTATTACGAACACCGACCATTTTTCAGGCATGCTTTTGTCAGGCAGTATGAACTGCTGGCTGATGATCTCTGTCACGACGAAAGTTTCCAGGTATGGATAGAGCAGGGTCTCCTCAGTAACTACCGTCACAAAGTTTTCGATTTTGACTTTAAAGGATAGCTTCGATTCCAGGACATCATTGAGACGATTTGTGAGGTCTTTAAGAGCCTCATCAAACACCTGGCGAAAAAGGATGTCGCGCGAACGGAAATAGTAATGGACTGAGGTTCTGGGGATACCGGCTTCTTTTGCAATATCTGCGGTTGTGGCGTGGAGCTTTCCCTCAATAAGAAAGATACGCCGGGCTGTATCCTTTATCAGTTGTTCTGTACCTGTTTCGCGGTTCGCCATAAAACAAACGTAATAAAAAGGATGCAACCAATTTCCTTTTAAAGAACCTTCGCGCCTTCTGTAACAAATTGCGTCTTCCGTACTTCTATTTTGACATAGTTGTCAAACAATAAGTTTGACAACTATATGTGGCTATTCTTGGTAATCAAGCAGCTTTTGTCAGGAGTCGGGCTTGCCGCCAGCCGGCGAAAAGGTCACAAAATACTCACGCTAGTTCTCAGCCTCTCTATTTTAGGCTGCAGCGAATACAAAACCAGGCCTGCCGACACCGCCAGAATCACGTTGCCCGCCTCGCAGGGTGCCTACGGAGAATGGGAAACGTTAGGCTACTATCCCGGCACCAAAGTTCCGGATTTTACCCTGTACGCTGCCGACGGAAAGCCTTTTCATTTGTATGAAGAACTTGACAAAGGCAAGGCACTGGTGCTCATAAACGGAAGCTATACCTGTGATATCAGCCGTGGCAAGCTTTCATCGATCAAAGACATCAGCAACCGTTACGATGACAGAGTAAAAGTGGTGATGGTGTATACTATCGATGCGCATCCCAGCGATACGCTAAGCCCATACGCCACAAATACTAATAAATGGATACCGAAAAATAACATACGCGACCACATATCGGCGGCACAACCGAGAACCTATGGTGAGAGAGTGGCACTGTCCAACGCCTGGATACGCGAAAATCAGCTGTCTATGCCGGTACTTATAGACGAACCCAATAATGAATACTGGATGGAATTTGGCCAAGCTCCAAACATGTGCTACATCATTGACCCTGATGGCGTGGTCCGATACCGACGTACCTGGTACGATGAAAAATACCTTGATAATGAAATTCAGCAAATGACGGAATTATCCGAATGAGGTAAGCTAAGTGTTTGCCGCTAATCGCGTTGAATACTAATGTAAAGTTCTTCGACTTTTTTTCGGGCCCAGGGCGTTTTGCGCAGGAACGCAAGGCTGGACTTGACACTGGGATCAAATTTAAAACAACGGATGTCAATGATACTGCCCAGATCTTCCCACCCGAAATGTTCAACGAGTTCGTTCAAGATTATTTCCAGCGTCTTTGCATGAAGGGGATCGTTTGATGACATAATTTGATAATTTAATAGACCAAATATAAGATCAAGTGTTCCTGTTGCTATCACCTGCGGGAGTATTACGACAATTAACTATTGAAATGAACATCATTAAAACGGAGGATAGCAGGACAAATCTGATTTTCTTTCATCCCTGGTTCTTTTTTTATTACTTTTCGTTGCAGATACTGTAGATACCATGCAGCAACAAATAGACACCACTACTCTTGCCAAGGAACTGAAAAACATAAAAGGTGATGTGCTTTCCGATGTCTATTCGCTCGGCATGTATTCTACCGACGCCAGCTTTTATCAGATCAAGCCCCTGGTCGTGGTTTTGCCGCTGGATGAAGCAGACGTTAAAACCGCTGTTGAAATTGCACACACACATAAACTGAAAATATTACCACGTGGTGCAGGCACAAGCCTTGCCGGCCAGACGGTAGGAGAAGCAATCGTCATTGATTTCTCCAAGTACATGAACAAGATACTCGAGTTTAATGAACAGGAACGGTGGGTAAGAGTACAGCCCGGCCTGGTCCGTGACGAACTCAATGAGGAGATGGCAAAATACGGTCTTCACTTCGCACCAGATCCGGCCACTTCCAGCAGAGCGAATGTTGGTGGCATGGTGGGTAATAATTCTTCAGGTACGAAAAGCATCTTGTACGGTAAAACCGTAGACCACATTATTGAGGCCAAGGTGTTGCTGACAGATGGAACGGAACTGCAATTCAAAGAACTTTCGCAGCAAGAGTTTAATCAAAAAGCAAAACAAACAAATCGAGAAGGAGAAATTTACAAAGGCGTAAAGGATATCATTCAACAAAACCACGACGAGATCAAGCAACGCTTTCCGAAAGTGATGCGAAGAGTCGGTGGTTACAACCTGGATGAATTTGTTTATACCGATCGCTGGAATCTGGCCAAGCTCATCACCGGCAGTGAAGGAACACTGGCCGTTAGTCTTGATCTGAAAATTAACCTGGAGCCACTGCCAAAATTCAAGTCCGTAGTCGTTGTACATTTTGCCGACTTACTGGAAGCCATCCGGGCTGTTGAACACATGCTTCCTTACACACCTTCTGCGGTGGAGATACTTGATAGAACTGTATTGCAGTTGAGTGCCGAGAACCTCACGACCAAACACCTTTGCCATTTTATTGAGGGTGATCCGGCTGCTATCTTAATTGTAGAGTTTTATGGCGACACTTATGAATCCGTCATTCAGCGGCCCGGGGAGATGATTAAAACATTGAAAAGCAAACACCTTGGCTATTCATATCCGCTATTTCCATCCGGTAAAGAATATGAAGACGTGTGGGCCCTTCGGAAAAAAGGATTCGGGCTTATGTTGGGTATCAAAGGTGAAAAGAAAGCCCTTAGTTTCATTGAAGATTCTGCTATACCCACTGCCGCGTTGCCTGAGTACATTGATCAGGTACTTAAAATCTGTGCAAAGCACAACACGGAAGTTTCCATGTATGCTCATGCGAGTGTAGGCGTTATTCATGTTCAGCCCCTGCTTGATTTGCGACAGGAACAGGACATCACAAACGTAAAGAACATCACAGACGAGACGTTTGAACTCGTGGTAAAGTATGGAGGCTCATGGAGCGGCGAACACGGAGATGGCCTTGTAAGGAGCGCTTACAACGAAAGGTTCTTTGGACCAAAGTTGTATCAGTCTTTCAGGGACGTAAAGAAATTGTTCGATCCGCAGAACATCATGAATCCGGGAAAAATTGTGGATGCCCAAACGATAGAGCATAATCTGCGGTATGGCACAGACTATCGCGACCAGGAAGTGAAGACCACCTTTCAATATCGCACGGAGAACAGTTTCAAGGAACACGTACACATGTGCACTAGTGTGGGCGAATGCAGGAAAATGTTGGGAGGGACCATGTGCCCCAGTTTCAAAGCCACTCGTGATGAAGAACAGTCCACGCGTGGCAGGGCAAATGCGTTACGCCTGGCAATGTCAGGTCAGCTTGATAAGCATGGCCTGACCAGCAAACGATTGCATCAGGTTATGGACTTATGTCTTTCATGTAAGGCTTGTAAGTCGGAATGTCCCAGCAACGTGGATATGGCGAAAATGAAGGCCGATGTTTCGCAGATGTATTACGATGAGCACGGCACTACGCTGCGCGACCGGCTGATTCGTGATTCCTCCAAGGCGGCTTCACGCCTATCAGGAGCATTGGCGGGTGTGACGAATTTTATTCAACATACAGCACTGTTTCGATTTGCGATGGAAAAACTTGCAGGGTTCGATCACCGCAGAACGTTGCCGGAATATGCCAGCGACCCATTTTATAAATGGTTTGCAAGGAAAGGCAACAACTCCTACAAAAATCCCGAGCGCCAGGTTGTTCTATTTGGCGATACCTATCTGAATTTCCATGAACCGAACATCGGAATCAGCGCGTTGCGATTGCTCAACGCCTGTGGTTACGAAGTTATACTGGCAAACGTCGGTTGTTGCCAGCGTCCGAAAATTTCGCATGGCTTTTTAAGGGATGCCAAAGCAGAAGGAACAAAAACCATTGCTGGTCTGCAAAAATACATCGACCAGGGCCTCACCATTGTCGTGTGCGAACCAAGTTGTGCTTCTGCGTTAAATGATGATCTTCCCGACCTGATCGAAGACGAAGCACTCGGTATCAAACTCAAGGAAAAGGTGATGATGATCGATAAATTCCTTGAGCATGAAATATCAGCAGGACGACTGGACAAAACGTTTGAATCAACTGCGGGCAACATTCTCATTCATGGGCACTGTCATCAGAAAGCATTGTATGGCACACAGACAATGAAGGCGCTATTGGGCAAGGGCAACCAAACAGTCGCTGAGATTCCTTCAGGGTGTTGTGGAATGGCTGGGTCCTTTGGGTATGAAGCGGAACATTATGAACTGTCACATAAAATCGGAGATAGCATTCTATTTCCGGCAGTTAAATCTATGAAGCCAGGCACTACACTCGTGGCCAACGGATTCAGCTGTCGTCATCAGATAACGCACTTTACCGGAGTAAAACCAAAACATTGGGTAGAAGTTACCGCCGCTAAACCAAAAGTATGAACTGGACCCAAAGTATTGACCCCCTCCATAGCATTTCCCTCTCAGCATTTGTCGCAGCGATCCCAGTAATATTTATTTTCTGGTTGCTGATCAAAAAGGTGAAAGGATACATCGCTAGTTTACTCACTATCCTCCTTGCCGTTTTGGTGGCCTTTTTTGTTTACGACATGCCGGTGAATCTTGCGCTATTGTCGGCTTTGAACGGAGCGCTTTATGGCTTGTTTCCGATCTGTTGGGTGATCATCGGAGCGGTATTTCTTTTCAATGTTACCGTTAAGAGCGGTCAGTTCGAGATCATCAAAAACTTTATGGCTTCGATCACCCCCGACCGCAGGCTTCAGGCGCTTTTGATTGCATTTTCTTTTGGAGCTTTCCTTGAAGGCGCAGCAGGGTTTGGCGCTCCCGTTGCCATTTCGGCCGCGATACTTGTTGGTTTGGGATTTAATCCGTTGTATGCTGCGGGCATCTGCCTCATCGCCAATACTGCTCCTGTTGCTTTCGGTTCTGTGGGAACACCCATCATCATCGCATCACGTGTGTCCGATATTCCTGAGATGGCTATTTCTCAAATGGTCGGCCGTACGTTGCCGATCTTATCGTTGATGGTGCCTTTTTATCTTGTCGTGCTGATGTCTGGATTTAAAAAATCTCTCGAAGTGCTGCCTGCCATTATTGTGTCCGGCATATCGTTTGCATTTTTTCAATGGCTTGCTTCCAATTATATGGGGCCTATGCTTCCGGATGTACTGGCCGGGATTGCCTCCATTCTTTGCCTGATGATCTTGTTAAAATACTGGAAGCCGAAATCGATCTGGCGTTTCAGTGAAGAACCATTACAAACCGTCGATACAAAAATACAATACTCCCCAGGTCAGGTTTTAAAGGCCTGGTCTCCCTTTATTATCATGACCATCTTCATCATTGCCTGGGGGCTTCAACCTGTGAAAGATGCATTGAATTCCATGGGCATTATCAAGTTCGATATTCCCGGCCTCGATAACACCATCCTAAAACCTGACGGAAGCCCGCTGATCATCAAGCCTTTTGAGTTTAACTATCTTTCAGCGCCAGGTACCGCACTATTGATTGCAACGATGATCTCTATTCCACTGCTGGGCATGACTTATGCTGAAGGTGCCCGAACATACTGGTCTACACTCAAACAATTAAAGTTCTCTGTCATCACGATCGCTGCAGTAGTCGGCTTTGCATTTGTTGCCAACAATTCAGGCATGTCCATCACGATGGCCGTAGCGCTCGCTGGCACGGGCGTCTTCTTTCCGTTCTTCTCTCCGATACTCGGATGGCTCGGTGTATTTCTCACCGGGTCTGATACTTCTTCCAATGCGTTATTCTGCAACCTCCAGGCTACCTCCGCTGAAACGGTTGGCGTTGACCCGGTGGTGACAGTGAGCGCCAATGCATCAGGCGGTGTGACCGCCAAAATGATTTCTCCGCAGTCCATTGCCATTGGTACCGCTGCCGTAGGACTGGTAGGAAAGGAATCAGATCTATTCAGGTTTACCGTCAAGCACAGCTTTATCATGTTGTTTGCCATTTGCGTCATCACCTGTGTACAGGCATATGTTTTTCTATGGATTATCCCTGTCTACAAAAAAATGGAATCGCTTACTGTAGAGGTGAAGGACGTCTCGGGAGGTTTTATGTATTTGTTGTTATTGGGGATTTCGCTGGTGCTGGTTGTTGGAACAGTTTTGTTCTTGAATAGGAAACGTAATATGGATATATAATCAAACTACATAACTCAAACACATGAATTCTGATATTACTATTCGCGGGAACCTGAAAGAAACTTACAAAGATATTTATACCCCTGAAGTTCTGGCTGCACTTTCTTCTCTTGCTCATTTCAACTCCGACATTAAGGCCGCTATGGCTTCGCGCATTATGCGAAGAAATGAACGACAACAGCAGAAACAACGGATTGGATTTGTTGATCCTGAAAGCACAATCCCGCGCACTAATATAAAAGTGAAGCACGCCCGTCAGGGTAAGTTTGAAGGGTCAGCTATCCCTCGCGATCTGCAACGGCAGTGGATACAAGGCACGGGGCCTGCCGCAAAACCGAATGCTCCATTAGAAAGCAGTATCCGTAATGTAGCGTATGCATTGCTTTCCGGTGCTGATGGATGGATGTTTGATGGAGAAGATGCGCTCGGACAAATTGCTGCCATGTCGCTTGACAACCAGCGGAACCTCAAACTGGCTATTCATAAAGATCCGGTGTTTATGAAAGTTGCTGAAAAGGTCGCAGGCGAAATCAACAACTGGGCAAAGGACTTCCTGGGCCACGAAACGATCAAGGACTGGAAAGAACAATTAAACTTCACAACAAAAATATTTCGTGCGCGCGGACTTCATCTGGATGATCGCCACATCCGCGATCAGCATGGTGTGGCCATGGCTGCATCGATTATCGATGTGACTTTATATGTAGTGAACAACTATAAAGCACTGCAAAAGGCCGGATCATCCATCGTTTTATATCTACCAAAAATTCAGACCGCAGGCGAGGCCGCCCTATGGAATGACATGCTGAGTGCGTTAGAAGGACATCTCGACTTGGAAACCGGAACGATAAAAGTCTACGTACTGGTAGAACAGTTTGAAGCAACCTTCCAGCTGATCGAAATCCGGGCTGCGCTGGGCAAACACTTTGTCGGGTTTAATACGGGACGTTGGGATTATATCAACAGTGTGGCGGATGCCCTGTCGTGGGATAAAACTTTTATTAACCCCAACATCGAAAGCATCACCATGACCTATGGATACATGCGGAATTATGAAGACCGGGTAAGGCGAGTGGTGAATACTCCCGATACCAATGGTGCGTACGCGCTTTGGCAAGGCGGTATGGAGCCCAACATACCGGTGGGTTCTAAAGAAGGCGTTGCCGCGAGTATGGCAAAGGCTTTAGCAGGAGCCGGGCGTGAACAGCGTGACGGAGCAAGCGGAAAGTGGGTAGCGCATTGGAAGATGGTCAATATTATCAGGCCTGTCTGGGAAAAAGTGGGCGAACAGAATCAACTCGGAAGGAAGTTTGCTCCGCTGTCGTACACTTCTCAAGATGCTGACGGACTGCTGCTACTGGAGCCGGCGCCTATTACTATCAGAGGCGCCCGCAATTTGTTAAGTGTCGCATTGCAGTATGGTAATGCTTTCTTGCAGGGCATGCAGGCTGCTGCACTAAAGCCTGCGGATTTTTTTGGCAATGATGACATCTTGTTTTTGATGGAAGACATGGCCACAGGTGAGATCCGCTTGAGTATTCTTTGGGAGTGGATTCACAAAGGCGCTGAGATTACCGAAGACGACCCGGAAACCGGTATCAAGTCAGGCGATATTTTTAGTGAAGCGTTATTCCGGAAACTTTTGGAAGAAGAGTACACAAAACTTCTCAGCGCTAAAAATAAAGACGTGCATGACGGCTCCAAGACCACGACTTTACCGATCTCCCTCGAGATCGCTCACGCCTATGTACTCGATCCGGTAAAGGCTCCCTGGTTCATTGACTTGTTGAATATTAGTCTCGACGCGACCGACTTGGCAGTGGCCAAAAAGAGGATTCAGCTTTTTATGGAGCAATTCAAAAAGGACGGAACGCGCGTTACGGAAAACCTGGACTTCTAATCTTCTTGTTTCTGGGTTTTCGTCGTAGTGAAATGAACCAGTTTATGTTGCCCTTACCTGGCGTGCTTGAGGGGCTTCTAAACATGGCACCGACATCGTTGGGATCATCGCGATTGCTACCGGGTTACGACAAAAAAAAAGCATTGATCTAAGATCAATGCTTCAATAATTCCAACAGAACTTTTACTGTGGCTTTACTGGAACAACGAATTTAACATCCGAAAATTCGAACACTACATTAATGCCACCATCAGCTTCGACCATTGAGATGGTGTACTGTTCAACAGAAGTACCTAAATGTTCAACCGGGACTTTTGTGTGCAAAACGTCCAAATCGTAATCGGGTTCCATAGCTCCCCACTTGCCAAGCTCTGAATTTAAAGCGATGTCGAATGAATCCGGACCAGGAATGGCATACATTCTATAAGTACCAGCCTTAACAGCCTGCCCGTTGAAGGATACATCTTTGTTTACCGTGATTTCAGTTGATTCATTTGCACCCAGGCGCCAGTATTTTCCATAGGGCTGAAGGGCACTTTGTTCTTCGGTTCCAAAAATCAAACGCTCCCGAACGGAAGGTCTGGCATAGGGTATTGAAACGGTGAGACCGTTGACTGTCAATTCTGCCTTTCCGGAAGGACTTAACGTACGGTTCCGGTAATTGAGATAGGCAAAGCCAATGGCCAGCAGCACAACGAAAGCCAACACCCCAATGATTATTTTCTTTTTCATGGTTATGAATTTTAAATTGATTGACTGGATCGATAAAGGTAAGGACTTAGATTAGCTATTATAAGAATAGGACTCGCCCGCGTTTTGATTGAGGACCTTCAAGATGGCCAAAATTGTTGACAAATCACACCGCAATCCTCGAGCCGCAGCCGCAATTGACTCGCAAAACCTTTCGCACAGAAGTGTAGCATTGACCATTACATTCCAATCATTCAGGGTCTTCTGCAGGTATCAATAAACAAGGATTTGCTTGCGCCATTTTACTACGTAAATCGTACACAAAGGATTTTGAAATAGTTAGCAACGCGCGGGAAAAATTGGCGTTAACATTCCTATTAAACGAAACCAGTAATTAACTACAAGATCGCCGTGTAAATCACACCAATCAATCGGTAAGCATTCTGCAAAACCGCTTCCTGAGGCGCCACCATTCGGACGCATTTTCATCACGACAACAACCTGTTCGACCTTTCTAAGCTCCAAAAAAGTTAGGTGCGAACAGTAGTATTTAATAATAAAGTCACTCTCAAAAACCACTGCCTTTTTTATGAAAAAGTTAATGATGCTTGTATTGATTTGTGCGAGTATCTTCACGTACAATCAAAGTTATGCTTCTGGAAATATCATCTTTCCGGGTAGCAAAAGTTCTAAATCAGTTAAGACTCAGGCTGCGGCAAAAGCACATAGCAAGGTCCGTAGCGTCAGAAAGAATAAGCGTCAGCGGGGAAACAACTATTATAAGTATGCCAACTCTCATGCCTATTTAAGGATCATGGGTAAGGCAATAAACGGACGATAAAGGTTTTTCATGCAGTCGTGTCTTCAACTGGTCACATCTAAATTTTTGTCCAGTTGCTACTTTGTAAAGAACGGTTGTGTTACAAATCCAGGGAACCTCTCACATTTCCACACCAAAAGCCGACATTAAGGTTAAGAATAGTGCTATGTTACGGCGTTTTTGAAATGCTATTGATTTGCAAAGCCTGTTGGCGTCGTCCATTTTTATTGCGCCCGGGAACTTTCATCATGGCTGCCCCTGCGGTGACGTATTGCCTTCGCTTATTCCTTCATTCATATTCTGAATGGCGATGACCACGTTGACGCTCGCGGTTTTGATTGTTGCTTTAGCGAGAGCTATAATATGTATATATCCGAATAACCATGAAAATGCCCCTAATTACCCGGGAAGGTCTAGAAAAGTTAAAAGCTGAGTTGGATCATCTATGGCGTGTCGAACGGCCAGACACCACACAAAAGGTATCCTGGGCCGCAAGCCTTGGAGATCGTTCCGAAAACGCAGACTATCACTACAACAAAAAGCGCCTGCGCGAAATTGACCGCCGCGTGCTCTATTTACGCAAATGTATTGATGATTTGAAAATCGTGGACTATTCCTCCTTTCAGGAAGGCAAGGTATTGTTTGGCGCTTGGGTAGAAATTGAAAATGACAAAGGCGAACGAAAACGCTTCCGTATAGTCGGCTATGATGAGATTTTTGATACCAAAGATTACATCTCTATAGACTCACCGATGGCACGTGCGCTGATGAAAAAGGAAGTTGGTGATGAAGCAATAGTTAGGACAGAGGCGGGTGAGTTTGTCTGGCATGTGACCAAAATTGAGTATCAGAAATGAGCTTTTATAGATTGCCGGTACAAGTCGCTAGTCGAATGAATGGTGATTCAATCACAGAATTACAGAGCGGCAAAGATATTGACCGAAGCAAAATTGCCCCGAAAGGTGACAAGAACAGTCTACTTGATTGGAACCGATAACAAACCTGACTTAAATGCTCCTGTTATTGTTTCCATTCAATGGACAAACGTAAAATATAACTGACCGCCACTGCCATTCGCTTGCCTGACCGGTTTCGAAAGAGCTTCGCCCGAATTTGAACACCGCAGAAAAGCCTGAGGCTATGCAAACGCATTATATGGTCCATATGGACTTTGGCACAGTTATTATTCCTTCTTTTAGAAAATATTATCTGTAGGCATGAAAAAATACCGATCGGGAGAGTTTGAAGAGAAAAGGTACTTTCAAATGCCTGCCTTGGGGAAGAAGGCATTGGAACATTCGTGGCAGGCAAAAGAAGAACTTTGGAAAGCGATGCCTAAGATCTCGTTGGATCTGAAAATCATGGTCGCTTGAGCCATGCCGGAAATCAAGCCGTATCCGCCAAAGCTTTTTCTTCGCTTCTTTCGATGGTATTGCCGTCCGCGCCTGACGGACCATATCGAAGGAGACCTGCTAGAAGTTTACATAAAGCGAGTACACAAGACAGGAAAACGAAGTGCAGACATCAGGTTCGCCATCGATGTGCTGAAGCTCATCAGACCTGGCATCGTTAGGCAGAGAGAAGGATATAAAAATTCAGACAACTACAGCATGTACAAAAGCTATTTCAAGATCGGGTGGAGAAATCTGGTAAAGAACAAAGGATACTCGTTCATCAATATCGGTGGCCTGGCAATGGGTATGGCTGTGGCGATGTTTATAGGTCTATGGATCTATGATGAATTGCAATTCAATAAATATCATAAGCACTACAACCGTATTGCGCGCGTCATGAGAAACCTCAACGTGAATGCGGAAACTCTCTCAACGCGGATCTTGCCAAGCGCCCTCGGTGATGAGCTTAGAACTAAATATGGAAATCATTTTGATCACGTTGTGATGGCGTGGGGTGCAGACCAGATCCTGGCGGTGCTGCCAACTGCGCCTTCGTCAAGCCTCCAGCAAAGCGAGGCGGGACAGGCAGAGGAAACAAAATTATCCCTGCGTGGCGAGTTCATCGAAACAGCAGGACCTGAAATGTTCACGTTGAACATGCTTCAGGGTTTAAGATCCGGGTTGAATGATCCACATTCGATTTTACTTTCCCAGTCTGCCGCCAAAGCCCTTTTCGGAAACAAGGACCCTATGGGCAAGGTCCTGAAGATGAATAATAGCGACAGGATGGACGTGAAGGTTACTGGTATTTATGAAGACCTGCCTTATAACTCCGATTTCCATGACAGAAAATTCTTTGCACCGTTTGACCTGCTTGTTTCCGTCAGTCCCTGGTTGCAATCCCCGAGCTTTACTAACGACTTTCTTAACGTGTACGTAGCAATTGGCGATCACACCAGCTTTGAGTCCGCTTCCGATCAGATCAGGGATGTGATCCTGGATAACGTTCGGGAAGACAAAGGCTATGTGGCCGTTAACCCGCAGCTTGCTTTACATCCTATGCAGGATTGGCACCTGCGATCGGAATGGAAGAATGGAGTCATGGCTGGCGGCGCTATTCAGATCGTGTGGCTTTTCGGTTTTGTTGGCGGATTTGTGTTGCTACTGGCATGCATCAACTTCATGAATCTGAGTACAGCCCGCTCCGAAAAAAGGGCTAAGGAGATTGGCATCCGGAAAGCCGTAGGATCGGCACGCAAGCAATTGGTGAATCAGTTCTTCAGTGAGTCATTCTTAGTGGTCGGTCTTTCTTTTGTAGCGGCTCTTGTCGCTGTGTCGACTTCACTAAACTGGTTCAATGAATTATCCGGGAAGCAAATGGAAATGCCATGGACGAATATCTACTTTTGGTTTAGTAGTCTTCTATTCATTTTGTTAACCGGCTTGCTGGCGGGTAGTTATCCTGCACTTTACCTGTCCTCTTTCAATGCCGTAAAGGTACTGAAGGGGTCTATACGTGTCGGCCGGCTTGCCTCTCTTCCCCGTAAGGTGCTTGTTGTTACGCAGTTCTCGGTGTCGGTCACGTTGATCATCGGCACGATCATCATCTATCAGCAAATCCAGTTTGCTAAAGACCGCCCCGTGGGATATAGCCGGGACGGGCTGCTAATGATCCCGATCACCTCGCCGGATTTCTACGGCAAACATGATGTGCTTCTCGCCGAATTAAAGAGTACTGGTGTGGTGTTAGAGATGGCGGAATCATCAGGCGCACCGACAGAAATCCAGTACACCAACGGTGGTTTTGACTGGATGGGAAAGGACCCGGCATTTATACCTGAATGGGCGAACGTGACAGTAACACCCGAATATGGCAAGACGCTAGGCTGGCAGTTCATGGACGGCCGCGATTTTTCAAGAGAGATGGCCAGTGATTCGGCCGGTTTTGTGATCAATGAAGCCGCGGCAAAATTGCTGGGCTTTGGAAATCCTGTAGGCGAGACGATCCGATGGCAGGGCGGATGGCGAACCAAATATTCCAGCTTTACCGTGATCGGCGTCATCAAAGATATGGTGATGAAATCACCGTATGCACCTCCTGTACCCACGGTCTTCTTCCTGGGCAAGTATGGAACAAGCTGTATCAACATCCGCATCAATCCAAACGCTAGTACCGCCGAGGCGCTTCCAAAGATCGAAGCGGTCTTTAAAAAAGTAATTCCTTCCGCCCTTTTCGATTACAAATTTGCAGACCAGGAATATGCATCAAAATTTATGGCGGAAGAACGTGTTGGAAAACTATCCTCTGTTTTTGCTGTGCTGGCCATACTTATCAGTTGCCTGGGGTTATTCGGTCTCGCATCCTTTGTTGCCGAGCAACGCACCAAAGAAATTGGAATCCGTAAAGTAGTGGGTGCTTCAGTTCTCAATATTTGGAAAATGTTGTCAATGGATTTTGTTGTGCTGGTAGCCATCGCCTGTCTCATCGCCATTCCGATAGCGTATTATTTTATAGCAGCATGGTTGAAGCAGTATGAATACCGGACCGAAATCTCCTGGTGGATATTTGCTGCGACTAGTCTAACGGCATTAGTGATTACTTTGATGACGGTAAGCTATCAGGCCATAAAAGCCGCCCTGATGAAGCCGGTGAATAGTTTACGATCTGAGTAATAACTTCGCGGTTGACTTCTGTCTGCCCGGCGACGGTACAGCTGAATTTTAAACTATACTCTCCTTTTGACGGGACAACAGGCTAAAAGGAGCTTAAATGACGAAGGCCCTTAATCCAACAATTTCCTCACCACGGAAGCGCCAGATGTCGCAGTATGCGTTACAGGTCTCCTTCCCATCCCTATCCTTCACAGTCACTTCACCCGTTGCTACCAGGAAATCGCCCTCGGCAATCAAGTTCGTGACCGTAACCATGGGTGGCTCGATGTACGTCTCTTTCATCCATTGACGAACAGCTTCTCTTCCTTTAAGTACTGTGCCGCCCACAAATGTCCATTCTGTATCTTCGGCGCAGAGCGAGATGAAACCTTCGTAGTCACCTTCGGCGATAGCCGCGTTTCCCTTCTTTAAAATTACTTTGTTTCTATCCCACATAAATATTTTCTAATCCCTAAACGTTAGAAAGCAATTTTGTCCGCTCTTCCATCAGGTCGATGATCTTTTTGAGATACTCAATCTCCTTGCGCGCCAATCGTAGTTCATTCCGGCAGGTTTCAAGTTCATGCTCCAACGCTGGTAGTGTACTATTCAATGCGACCGGCAGATCACTAACCACGTCAAGTCCCTGATTATCGAAATGCTGAAAAAAATTATAATTGAGCACCGACGAGACCTTAATCAAAAGATCGGTTTCAATCGAGTCTTTCTCAAAGATGCGATAAACATTCTGTCGGGCCATTCCCAGGTCTTCGGCGAAATCTTTCAACTTCATTTTGCGCGAGACGAGGATCTTTTTAATGACCTCTCCAATGATGACTTGCATGATCCAATAATTAACGGTAATCAAAGTTATCAATAATGATTACCCTTCACAATCTTATCGCAATATTTCACTGGAATTAGTATCATTTTTGAGATCATCATCTTATAAGTCTGTTTTTTACCCAACCGCAATCGATTTATCTACCTTTACTATAATTCATAGCTCAAATCATAAGCCATAATTATATTTTATTGCTATTTATTCTGAATATAGGGTTAAATTGTGTACGGAATTGACTGCAATGAATGGCCTTATAGTCAATTTGTGTAAATGATTTTATTCATAAAAGAATAAATTTAATCACATATAGGAATAAAATTCAATACACGTGGACCTGACTGCGACAGTAACGGAACTCAAGACAATATGGCAAGACGACTATTTCACGATTTGTCTTGATGAGGATGACCGGATGATGTTTTATAAAATACACGGCTATCCGAGGAGCAGTGACCAGATAAGGCAAGGGCATGATGAGCTTTACCGGATTGCCCGCGAAATGCACAGAAAGTGCACCATCAGATACCTCATCGCCGATCTGACTGACGCGAAGATCCTCCTGATATCCGACATCCGCTTTATCGGCACAGTTTCATATCCACGTCTTGCAAAAACCGGCATACGAAAACTCGCCATACTTTTGAAGGATGACTTTCACGTCAAAATGAATGTTCAGAAAACGCTCACCTGTATGAAGTCAAACGTATTTCAGCAAGTAAAACTCTATCCGTCAGTTGAACCGGCCTTAGCATGGTTCAGGATGTATCCATAGCTCTCCCAAATACCAACCCAATAAATTAATGACCAGGAATGAATAAAGTATTTGCATTGACAATTTGTGTTTTATTGCTGGTACAGGTCTCTTGCCGGAAAGACACAGACACGAATGGCAAGAACCTGACGTTGGGCTTTATTTATGTCGGAGGTAAGGATGATTACGGCTATAACCAGGCTCATGCTGAAGGTGCGGCGTCACTGAAAAAAATTCCGGGTGTGAAACTGTACGAAGAAGAAAACGTGCCTGAAACGATCGAAGTTCAGAAGACCATGGAGTCGATGATCAATCTCGACGGCGCCCGCCTGATGTTCCCTGTTTGTTTTGGATACTTTGATCCACACATTCTCGCCATGGCCGAAAAATATCCGGATGTGTTCTTTCTACACTGTGGCGGTCTTTACGATTCAACCAAGCATCCCAAAAACATAGGCAGTTACTTCGCTTATATTGATGAAGCCGTTCATGTGTCGGGAATAGTAGCCGGCTACACGACAAAGACCAAGAAGTTGGGTTTTGTAGCTGCAAAGCCCATTCCGCAGGTGCTTCGGAACATTAACGCCTATACCCTTGGGGCGCGTTCTGTAGATCCTTCAATCACCGTAACTGTCATCTTCACCGGCGACTGGTTCCTTCCGGTCAAAGAAGCTGAAGCTGTGAACAGCCTTGTTGATCAGGGTGTCGATGTTATCACTGGCCATCTGAACAGCCCGAAGGTACTTATTGAAACCGCCGAAAAACGCGGCGTGTACTCCACGGGTTATCACACAAACCAATCAGTACTAGCGCCAAAAGGATTTCTAACGGGTGCTGTGTGGAACTGGCCGAAGCTCTATTCAAAGTTTCTTCAGGACTTCAGTGAAGGAAAGGATCTTTCCGGACTTCACAGGCTGGGAATGAAAGACAGCGTGGTGATGGTAGCACCGTATGGCCCGGCTGTTTCGGAAGATGCGAAGAAGCGTGCGGATGACGTAAAAAAAGCATTGATGTCCAACGAAGGGTATGTCATCTTTAAAGGTCCCCTCACATCAAATACAGGGCGTATGATACTGAAATATGGAGAGAGTCTAAAACAAACCGATATTATACTCGAGCGGATGGATTACCTCGTCGACGGCGTGATCGGGACGATACCAGCACAACAGGCGAAACTCTCAAAGTAAAAACGGACTCCGATGTCAAAGGATCATTCCGGATTGTCCGCCTTGATAAATACCGGATCAGCACTTGCCGTGAGCCTGATCCTTTTTGGAATTTTCCTGTTGACTATTGGCGCAAATCCAATCGACGTGTTTGGTTACATGGTTGAAGGGTCAGTCGGATCCTCATTTTCAATCCAGAATACTATTCTCATGGCAAGCCCGCTGCTGCTCGTCTCATTTTGTACTGCCCTGCCTGCCAAGCTTGGAATGGGCGTTATCGGAAATGAGGGCGCGCTTGTTATGGGAGGGCTCGTCACGGCAGCCACGGGTGTCGTGATGGCTGATGCGTCCTATTGGACAACTATGATAACGATGTTCATCGTTGCCTTTACAACGGGTGGTCTATGGATCGGTTTCATCGGGTACCTTAAACATTATTTGGGCGTCAACGAAACAATCGTAGGCCTTCTGCTGAACTATATCGCAATCGCCATCATGAACCATCTCGTTGAGGGAGCGTTGCGGGATCCTGAAAGTCTTAACAAACCTTCCACGTTCCACATTGGAATGAACAAAATGATCGCCCTGATTCCGGGAACGGACCTTTACTACGGAATGATCATCGGACCCGTAATCGCTTTAATCATGTTCTTCCTCTATCATTTTACAACATTTGGCTTCGCGGTCAGGATCATCGGTGGAAATAAAAACACCGCCCGCCTGGCGGGACTGAATATCGGCATGATCACGTTGATCACGTTCTTCCTTGCCGGTGGTATCTCAGCACTCGCTGGTATGATTGAAGTTGCCGCTATTCACGGCCGGGCAAACATGTCGCTAATCGTTGGTTATGGATACACCGGCATTCTTGTATCGTTTCTTGCAAGACACAACCCACTGTATATAATACCCACAGCATTACTGTTTGGAGCGCTGAACGCCAGCAACGGACTTATCCAGCGCCGTTGTGAGTTGCCGGATGCAACGATGGTTGTTCTTCAAGGAATTATTTTCGTGACGATTATTGCCTGGGACGCAGTACGAAACCGGTCGTGGAATATCAAAAATCTATCCTTGTTTCCGCGATGAAAATAGACATCGGCCTACTGATCCTTGCCATTATAGGGGGCGCTTTCCGCGTCAGCACACCTTTCCTGTTTGTAAGCCTAGGAGAATGTATCACTGAGAAAGCCGGGCGGGTTAATCTTGGACATGAAGGAAGTCTTATCATAGGAGCGATGTCTGGCTACGGCGCGTCACTGTATTCCGGTTCCCCGTGGATCGGAGTCTTTGTTGCCGGAATGTCCGGCTCCCTCTTCGGGCTTTTCCATGGATGGATCTGCAACAAACGAGGAGTTAACCATACGGCTATGGGCATTGCATTGATGATGCTCGGAACCGGCCTCGCCTTTTTCCTCGGCAAAGGTCTCATACGACCGACAGCACCACGTTTGGGAGATTTTTCATTAGCGTGGTTCAGTAATGTACCGCAGGTACGACAGGCTTTTCTGATTAATAGCCTGTTTCCGCTCGGGATCCTTCTCACCATAGTGTTTCACCTCATGTTGCGGCATAGCCGCTGGGGTATGGTACTTCGTCTCGTTGGTGAAAGTCCTGAGGCAGGCACTGCCCTGGGATATAATGTCAGCATGACGCGGATTGCAGCAACCGGTGCTGGTGCTTTTCTTTCGGGCATCGCTGGCGCATATCTTTCACTTTACTATCCTGGAAGCTGGAATGAGGGACTCTCCAGCGGTCAGGGATTGATGGCTGTCGCCCTGGTGATCTTTGCACGATGGAAACCGCTTCGTTGTTTTGCTGCGTCACTTTTGTTTGGTGGCGCCAGCGCACTCGGTCCGTCCCTTCAAAGCGCCGGGTTCTCCTATGGATACTACCTATTTAACGCAGCACCCTATGTGCTAACGCTGATCATTATTATCATCAGTGCTTCGCGATCGAAATTCAGTAACGAACCCGCTGCCCTGCGCACCTCAAACTGAAGATCATGGCTTCTATCCTATCCCTTCGAAATATCAGTAAGCACTTCGGAACTGTTAAGGCGATCGACGGACTCGATCTCAACATCGAAGAAGGAACGTTCCATGCCATTATGGGCGAAAATGGGGCAGGCAAGAGTACTGTTGCAAAATGTATTATGGGACTTCACACCGCCGACGAAGGTGAAATTATGGTGCGCGGTGAGGTGGCGAACATCAGGAATCCAAAAGAGGCACACAGCCTCGGCATCGGAATGGTTTACCAGCATTTTATGCTTGTGGACAACATGACCGTAGCCGAAAATCTCATCCTCGCGCGGGAAAAGTTTCCATTTGTTTTCAACTGGAACAAAGAGACCAGGAACTTGCGCGCGTTCATTGAAAGTATGCCCTTCAGGCTGGATCTGGCAACTTATGTTAGAAATCTTTCCGCAGGCGAAAAGCAAAAGCTTGAGATCCTCAAGATGCTTTATCTTGAGTGTAAGGTTCTCATACTTGATGAACCAACGTCAGTCCTGACGCCCGCCGAAGCGGATTCGATACTGTCATTCCTTAAACAATTCGTCGCCAGTAAGAAGTTTACGGTGATCATGATCACCCACAAGTTCAGGGAAGTGTTCGGTTATGCTGACACCCTCTCTGTTTTGCGTAAAGGACAATACATCGGCGGTGGAAAAGTGAGCGACTTTACAAAAGCGCAAATTGCAACACTTATGGTAGGCGCCAAGATAAACGAGATTCCTGCACGCGAAAAACCCATTCACGCTAAAATAAAAATGAAAGTTGATGCCCTGCTTGACAAGGACGAACTCGGTGTAACAGTGCTTAACAAACTCTCACTGCACGTTAAACAGGGCGAGATATACGGTGTAGCTGGCGTATCTGGAAACGGCCAAAAGCGATTGGTGGAGATCCTTGCCGGACAACGCAAACCCAAAGCCGGGCATGTCCTGGTAGATGACAGAAACTTCGACGCCACGCGACGATCAATTGATGAGTTTAAATTCTATTGCCTACCCGAAGAGCCCCTGAGGAATGCGTGTGTTGCCGAAATGAGCATTGCTGAAAATATGGCGCTGCGGTATTTTGACAAGGAACCCTTCCAGAAAAGAGGTGTCGTGAGCCGGAAAAACATCAACCATAAAGCCGAGGAACTGATTGGCATGTTTAATGTTAAAACGCCATCACCGGACCTGCCGATACGGTCACTTTCCGGCGGAAATGTTCAACGAACGGTTCTTGCCCGGGAACTCTCAGGTGATGCTTCCGTACTGGTCATTTCCAATCCGTGTTTTGGTCTCGACTTCAACGCCACGGCAGACATCCGTGCAATGCTTCTTCAGGCACGAAATAACGGCACAGCTATACTGCTGTTAAGTGAAGACCTTGATGAGATCATAGAATTATCCGATCGTATCGGCGTGATCTTTAATGGAGCGATCGTCTACGAGACACAGGCTGCAGAAGTAGATATAAACATTCTCGGAGAGAAGATGGCTGGAAATTGAAGTTCACAACAAACCGGATCAGGCATGAAAACGATTCAACAGAAATGGGATATGAGTGTTCGTCCCCTTCGGACAGCGCTTCTCAACGGCGACATATCCCCGGAAGAACTCACTGATCATCTCTATTCGAAGATCGATCGCTCCGGCGACCATCATGCATGGATATATCTTATCCCCAAAGCTGAGTTTTTGCAGCAAGTCCATGCTTTAAATGCACGACCGGATAAAAACAGTCTTCCGTTGTTCGGGATTCCCTATGCGGTTAAAGACAACATTGACGTTGGCGGTATACCCACGACCGCAGCCTGTGAAAAATTCAGCTATGTACCGGAAGAGTCGGCAGATGTGGTTAAAAAACTCGATGCCGCAGGGGCTTTGATCATTGGGAAAACAAACCTGGACCAGTTTGCTACCGGACTTGTCGGAACACGCTCTCCTTATGGCGTGGTGAGGAACAGTGTCGACCCGGAATACATCGCCGGAGGATCAAGCAGTGGATCAGCCGTAGCCGTAGCGCTGGGCATGGTCAGCTTTGCCCTGGGTACCGATACCGCCGGATCCGGAAGAGTGCCCGCAGGTTTTAACAATCTCTTTGGATTAAAACCAACCCGCAACGTGATCAGCACAAAAGGTGTTGTTCCGGCGTGCCGCTCTCTTGACTGTGTTTCTATCTTTTCATTAAATTCCGAAGATGCGGCTCTCCTTCTTGAAATAACGCGCAACGAACCTGCACGAGAAACACGGAGAGATACATTGATAGGTTCGTTTGTCTATGCCATTCCGGAGAGACGTTTTCTTAACTTCTCCGGCAATACGGAATACGAGTCGTTATACTTTGAAGCGCTCGAAAAGTTTGATCAGGCCGGCGGCATAAGAAAAGAGATCAGCCTCGCTCCTTTTCTCGAGGCAGCCGATCTGCTTTATGAAGGACCCTGGGTAGCGGAAAGGCTCGCAGCTATCAAAGATTTCTTTGATGTGAATGCAGCAAGTATGCTCCCCGAAACCCGCGCGATCATAGGTGGAGCAACGCGCTTCACTGCTGTTGATGCTTTCCTGTCATTGTATAAACTCGATGACCTCAAAACACAAACATCACAGTTATTGCAAGGCATCGATGTTATGGTGCTTCCTACGGCGCCAACTATCTATACGATCGAAGACATCCGGCAGGAACCGTATTCACTTAATAAGAATCTGGGATACTATACAAACTTTGTAAACCTCCTTGATCTCTGCGCATTCGCAGTCCCAAACGGGTTTCAACAAAACGGCCTGCCGATGGGTATAACCATCGTCGCACGAGCACATGAAGAACAGTTCTTACTACAACTTGGTAAAATATTTAAAAGATGAGTCAGCAATACATGCATATTGCTGTCGCCGGGTTACATCTCAGCGGGCAGCCACTTAATCATCAACTTACCGGACTGGGGGGCACGCTCATCCGGACATGCCAGACCGCCTCGCGATATAAAATGTTCCTGATCGAAGATGCCAGAGGCAAAAAACCAGGCCTTGCCCAACTATCCCACAATGCTATTGGAAATGCCTATGAAATAGAAGTGTGGTCGCTTCCGATAGAACAAGTTGGAACATTCCTGTCTTTTATTCCCGCCCCGCTCGGACTGGGCACAGTGGTGCTTGAAGACGACACAACAGTAACAGGTTTTATTTGTGAGCACCGCGTGGCAGAGGAGGGAAAAGACATCTCGGAATTTGCCGGATGGAAAGATTATTTGAAAAGACTTTAATTGGAAGATCGGAGTAGGTAGCGCTTAATGGATAGAATTTAAAATTAAGTCCCGACCGGTTCTATCGCACTGAAGTCGCTCTACTCTCACGGAACTTACAACCTGCATCCCGACATCACCGCGAGCATCATCGCCCTTGTAAATCCAACGTTAAAACATTCGGCAGCATAGCCACCGCCGCCGGGCGCATTTCCATTTCGTTTTTCACCACCAGGATGTTCCTTATCATAATCTAGGATAAAGGGATGTTCTGCGTAAAGGCCACGGGTATAATGGTGCTTGAACAGCTCTTGCATAACGGCAAGCATATTTACCTGGCCTTCATCGAGAAAAACTTCCGTATACTTCTCATACTTTATTTCCGAGATCACATTGCGGTAGTGAACGTGATTGATACGGTCGCGTGAGGCAAAATAGCGGCAGATCTCCACAGGGTCATCGCCCATCTGCCGGATCACCCCGCTGTCAAACGTGATACCGTTCGATGGGCTGTCGACAAGCGTGATAAGTTTTTTCAATCCTGCCACATTCGCGATGATCTGATCCGAACCGTGACTTTGCCGGGCAACGGGATCATTCGGATGCAACGCAAGACGAACGTTTGCCTTCTCTGCCACGGGGATTACCGCCTTGAGAAAATAAAGAAGGTTGCGCCACAATTCGTCCGCCTTATGAACACCGATTTCAGGTTTGGATGGAAGATCTTTCACCCGACTGTAGTCAAATGCGGTGAGTCCGGATCCTCCCCGACCTTCCTTTTCGTAATAACCTTCGATCAGACGGTCCACATAAAAGTTATATTCAACCGTGGGAAGGCCACACGCTCCGGCCGCACGTATCGAATCCTGGATGTTGCGAATATCCTTGTCGCGACCTTCCCTGCCAAGTACGATGTTGGGTCCGACAATGTACATGACGTTGATCAAGGTAAGTCCCTGGGCCTTGAAATTGTTCATATGTCCACGAAGCGCCCGCTCGTCCCATGGACCAGGTCCCCAAACGGAGCTTACATAGTTCACGCCGATCTGTTTCAGGCGACGCATACTTCCTGAATCGGCATCGACGGGTAACCCCAGCACCATCCTGGGAGTATCGGCTCCTTCGGAGAGTGGCCATGCAACAGGCTTTTGATCACTGTTGATAGAAGTGTGTACCATAGGCGCACCGCTGAACGCCAGGCCAGCAAGCATTGGACTCTCTCTCAAAAATTCCCGTCGGCTGCTTTTCATGTTTTACCCATTATGCCCGAGTATCGTGTGAAGATCAAGCGTATCGTTTAACTGTTGCTGCTGTCGGATCAAACGCATCTTCATGTCCTCCAGTGTCCCTTTGTAACGGCTTTGCTTTGACACATCGTGGATCTCATCAGGATCATTCTTCAAATCAAATAAAAGAACCTGGGAAGCTTTCGGATAAACGATTAGTTTGTAACGATCTGTTCTGACCATTCGCTGGAGGCTCATGTACCCTCCATAGATTTCCGGGTACACGGCCTTACTACCTTTATTGTGGATTACAGGAAGCAGGCTATTGTAATAGACCTCTTCAGGCTTTGGCAAACCGGCAATGTCATACACCGTCGCCATGATATCCTGAAGGTATACCTGTTTATCTCTTAACTCGTTCTTTGGTATTCCCGGGCCAGTGATGATCAGCGGAACGCGAATGCTGTGATCGAACATGTTCTGCTTACCCATCAAGCCATGTTGACCCGCGGCCAGGCCGTGATCGGATGCAAAGATAACGTAGGTGCTTTGAGCCTTGCCGGATTTAATTAATGCCTGCAGCATCTTACCGATCTGTGCATCCATGTGCGATATGATCGCATAATACTCCTGAATATTTTTCTTCACAGCGAAAGGCGTTCTTGGAAAAGGAGCTAATGTTTCATCGCGTGAGCTCATGCCGGCGCCGATGTCCTCCTTGTACGGATAGCTATCGAGGTAATTTGCAGGCAATGATATTTTGTCGAGGGGATACTGATCAATGAATGCTTTTGGAGCCTGCCGCGGATCATGCGGCGCATTGAAGGATATGTACATAAAGAACGGCTTATCAGAATCTTTGCTGCCGGCAAACAACTCCAGCACATCATCTGCCATCACTTCGCTAAGGTGTTTACCACCTTTCCAGAAACCTCCAAATTTTTTATCCCATGGCTGCCACGTTGTGTCATCTTTCGATAAGGGCCGATTGTATCCTTCGGGCGTCTGGCCCGGACCGTTCGTACTTGCGTGCAGCACGTGATCAAAGATCAAATTGACATTGGATCTGCCGTGCCATTTGCCCGTCATAGAAGTCTCATATCCCGCACGCTTCAATTGCTGTATCCACAACTCGCCTTCTGACACCAGTGTATCGATACTGTTCTCATGCAGTCGTGCATCCCACAACGACAGCCCCGTCAGCAGCATCGTGCGGCTGGCGCTACAAACAGCTCCTTGCCACGAACCCATGTTATAAGTGTGTGTAAAAGATGTGCCAGCGCCAACCAGTGAGTCAAGGTTCGGCGTGGAGATCTCGCGTTGCCCCAGTGCGTGTATGGTTTGATATGCCTGGTCATCGGTGAGAATAAAAAGGATATTAGGCTTTATTTCAGTAGCCCTGCCGTTATGCGCCCTGATATTCAATGCAGCAAGTACAAGCAGCGCGCAGGCGGAAAGCAACGCGATGATGTACTTTGCCGGTTGAAATACCCGTTTCATTCACGTCTCAGTTTTTCAATGCAAAGGCGACATATGTGTCGCTCGATGGGGTACCCAGCTTGCCTCCACCTCCACAAGCCACAACGACAAACTGTTTCCCATCCACTTCATAGATACTGGGGGTGGCCGTTGCCGTTGCCGGAAGCTTATACTCCCAGAGTATTTTACCCGACTGTTGATCAAACACACGGAAATACTCATCGCGTGAAGCACCTATAAAGATGAGTCCTCCGGCGCTGATAGCCGGTCCTCCCAGGTTCTGTGTGCCTGTCGGAGCGATTCCCTTTTCTTTTAGTTCCAGGTATTCGCCCAGTGGAACTTTCCAAAGTATTTCACCGCTGTTAAGGTCGATGGCATTCAACGTCCCCCAGGGAGGTTTTACACCCGGGTAGCCGTTCTGATCTGTAAGAAGGTTCCATCCATCGTGAACAAAGCGGAACTTCGTATCGGCGGTATCGGTTACCGGCGCTGCTTTGCTGTTGATGTCTTTCTTATCAAACAAGAATGCGATCAGTGCTCTTTTGTCGTCATCCGAAAGATTGGGAAATGCCGGCATCTGACCTTTACCCGTCTTTAACAGCGAGGCAACCTGATCTTCGCTTTTACGACTTTTTATTCCGATCAATGAGGGATAAACGTTTGTTCCGGACCTGTCACCTCCATGACATGCCGTACAATTATTCATCGTATAGATCCGCTGACCGCGATCAGCGAGATAGATCTCTTTCCCCGACGTGTCGATCTGCCGCATGCGGATAAGCATGGGAATTTCATTCGCATTAACGTACATGATGCCCGTTGAAGGATCAACGGCAGCGCCTCCCCATTCTGCGCCTCCGCGGGTTCCCGGAAACTCAACTGTTCCCTGAGCACTATGGGGCATATAGATCGAACCCATTTTTGCGCCTTTCAGCTTGCCGAGTACGAACTGGTGTGATTCAGGAGTAAGATCAGTTACCTCCTCCGTTGTGAATCTATGTCTTACGAAAGGTGCCGGCTTTTGAGGAAAGGGCTGTGTTGTCCAGACTTCCTCTCCAAGCACATCTGAAACAGGTACGGGTCTTTCCTCGATTGGAAATATCGGTTCTCCCGTTTCCCGGTTGAAAACAAACACCATCCCCATTTTCGTAACCTGGGCAACAGCGTCGACATCCTTCCCGTTTTGTTTTACGGTAACCAGGTTTGGTGGCGCAGGCAGGTCGTAATCCCAAATATCGTGATGAACGAGCTGGTAATGCCAGATCAACTTTCCAGTTGCCACCTCGATAGCGAGCAGACAGTTTGCGTAAAGGTTTTTTCCTTTCCGGTTGCCGCCGTAAAAGTCAAAGGAAGGCGATCCCGTGGGGATGTAAACAATGCCGCGTTTTGCGTCGAGACTCATCCCACACCAATTGTTCACGCCTCCGACTTCCTTGTAAGCATTCTCCGTCCATGTATCATAGTTTGGTTCGCCGGGCTGAGGGATGGTATGAAAGGTCCAGACTGTTTTCCCGGTTCGCACATCGTAAGCTCTTATAAATCCAGGAGGGGCATCCCAACTATCATTTAATGCTGTACCCTGTATAATTAGGTCTTTATAGATAATACCGGGTGAGGTGGATGACACACTGAGCGACGAAGGTTCGCGCAGCAGTCCTTCTCTGAGATCAATCTTGCCAGCGGAACCAAAATCAGAAACGGGCGTTCCGTCTTTGGCATGACGCGCATAGAGGTATGGACCTGCGGAAAAATAAACTCTTTTATCTGTACCGGATTCCCAATACGTGACACCGCGGTTTACGCCGGAAGACTGCGTGCCTTCAAACGGATCGAATCGCCACACTTCTTTTCCCGTGGAAGGTTCGAGTGCAATCAGCTTGAGTTTCGGAGAAGTTACATACATCAATCCGTCGGCTATGATCGGGTTGCACTGGATCGTTGAATGATTGCCTTCTTCAGCGTCTCCGGTATGAAAGGTCCACGCTACTTCAAGGTTTGCAACGTTATCGCGGTTGATCTGCTCCAGCGCGGAATAGGCCGTGTTTGCTGCATCTCCGCGATAAACCGACCAAGTATTGTGTTCGGGCTTTGTACAGGCCGATAAATACAAAAATACAATGCAGACTGCCGTGCGGATCCCGTTCATCAGGTGAATGTGTTTCCCAACAATATACTAACGAAGGCAATACAAGTAGCCATTGCTGTCGATGATAAGGATGGATACAGGACCATCTTTCTCAAGTTGTACGATGGTAGGTGGCCCCACGCGCGAGGGCATGTCTACATGCCATTTCAATTCACCGACAAGGCCGCTCTTCGGCGCTCCAATGCAGTAAAGGGAATTGTTCATCGCGACGAGGGCTTCATCACGGCCATCGCTGTCGAGGTCTCCGCTGGCAGTTCCGTGAACGGGAACCTCCGAAGCAGTTCCGTATCCTTTGAAACCTTCACCAGGATTAGCCATCCGCCACTTGATACGGCCGGTAGCCGTCTCGTAGCAGCGCACACCATCTTCGTAGCCCACTCCAATCGCTTCCATCCTGCCATCACCGTCAAAGTCACCAAATGATGGAAGATACGGCGCGCTCAAATCAAGCGCATCGAACCACGCAAGTTTGCCCTCCTTGGTTATTACGCCTGTCATCAATCGGCCACTGAAGTAAAACGAGGGTTTGCCGTCGTTGAGAAAATTACCGGCGACAGCCTGGCCAAAGTACACTTGCTTATTGTATACCTCCTTCCAGAGGGCGTCCATAGCCAGAATATCCTGGCCAGTCGATCCCTTCAGCGTATATAGAATACTGGGCCAAAGCGATGCGACGTCATCAAGACCGTCACCGTCATAGTCCGCAACTGCAAAAGAATTGCCGCCCACAGCACGCTTACTGATCTGTTTATCGCGGTGCCAGATGAGTTTTCCATCTGTTCCCGCGAGAAGATATGTTTCTTCGCTATGCATTTTAGAACGTTGTGTGGTCACCAGGACATCCATTTTCGTCTTATCTCGAAAATGACCGGCCTGCCATAGTACAACGCCACCGGTATTCGCAGGTGGTGGCGTTCCGGCGATCAACGGAAATTCATGTTGCCATATTACTTTTCCATCGAGATCCTTAACCGATAATCTTGCGGATCCGGAAGGTCCTGCATCGGCAAGGATCATCTGGCGTTTGCCGTCACCGGCCAGATCTGCAATGACAGGTCCATAGGTTCTTGGCCACCACGTACCCTGGGCGCGACCGGGAATGTGATTAAACTTAACTACAGCCTCCGATCCTTTCGGGGGATGAAATGTTATCTGTTCCTGAATCGAGCTTTGAACAACGATGGTTGGCTCGGCTGCCCCATCAGGCCACGCTACTGCTGCCGGGCTCGGCTCGAGCCCGATACGGCGCGTACGTGTTTTGACCACTTTTCCATCCGTAACACTCAGGGTTGACGCGCGGCCAAACTGGTGACGGGACCGCGCCAATAGCCTTCCCGTAGCATCAAGGCCGAGGCCATCCAGGTATTCACCCGTTACGGAAGTAGCCGCTTTGAAACCGCCATCCCAATGCGCAACCGATATTCTGGTTTGCGTGGGACTTAGCTCTTCGCGCAACACGACATATACTTTCTTGCCTCGCTTCTGGCTCAGGATCGTCCGCTGACTCAAGGTGGCCATTGTCTTTACATTGTTTCCGAGATTCGGATACCAGGTCTCCCAGCTTACTTTATCCTTTTCCCACAATATTTTAGCCTGACCACCTTTGATCGACCACACACGGACCTTCGCCAGGGTACCACCTCCACTCGTTACGGTGGTAAGTATCTCCGGAACACCATCACCGTCGACATCAAGCGGAGCGCCAAAATATTCATCCGGGAAATCATACTTCTTTTTACCCGTCATGGCATCCATAAAGCTCACGTGCCATTTGCCATCACCACCGTCATTATAGATAGTAGTGACTACCTCGCGTTGGCCGTCACCGTCAACATCTGCTGTCGGATCGGGCGCTACGCGAAGTATTTTTGCAGGATGGGCAATATCTTGTTCAACGTTTTGTGTCCATAATACTGAGAGCTTTCCGTTGCGGTAGCCGATCACGTCAACGTGTTTTGAAAAGTCGGCCTGCACGAGCAGCTCTGTTTTTCCGTCGTTGTTAAAGTCATAAATACCAGCGAACCCATAACTGCGGTTGTCATTAAAACGCACACTGTCTTTGACGCGTCCAGTGCGAATGTCAAGAAGCTTTAATTGATAAAAAGGGAGAATGCCTATTTCCATAGTTCCGTCTCCATCATAATCCGCTACAAGTGGCAGGGCATGAAAAAGGTCTTTGATTTCCTTCGTTTCCCATACCGTTACCCATTCACCGTTCTTCATTGCGAGACAACGGCCAACGCATGGAGGCCATTGTCCGTTGGACATCGGCTTGGTAAATGCGCTTTCAAATTCGAGCTTTTCCTTACCCGGGTATTCGGGGAGTATATCAACATAGGTGAATGTCGTCTGATCCACCAGGTTCTCATCCTGGACTGCAGCTTTGGGTACAAACGATCTGAAAGCAATGGTATCGGCCGGGTTAGCGGGTTTATCTTCATCAGCAGGAAGCATTACCGTTTTCTTTCCTCCTGATTCGATTACCATAAGTGATTCAAGCGCACCGACAAATTGTTTCCAAACAACGGTCGGGCTAGTGATGCTTCCTTTGAGCGGTGAATGGGCTTCAAGCGTATTACTACGTCTGAACGCCGGCCATTCACCAGGCTTGGGAAATGCTTGTTCTGCCGGTTGAGAACTGGTTTGACTGGAACGGTTGGCAGTTTGGGCGTTACCAGCAAATGCGACCGCCCCTGTAATAAACAGGAGTACAAGCTGTTTCATGACAATGACTTAAAGTGATTGGAGAAAAATCGTAAATGAAATACGCGGGTACGGCTGGTTTTCGTCCTGGCGAACGAAGCTCTAATGTATCAATTAGACCGAAGAAATGAAATCAAAAAACGAATTTAAGTGAGCTTATTTATGCGCGGTTTTATGAGATTCCAATCGGTTAAGCGTACAAACACCTATAGCTCGATCAAGGCTTCTGTCCATTCCCGCAGATCCCATTTATCAAACTTCACACCCAACAATATTATGGAAACGCCGTCGGGCGCTTTCCTGGAAAGTTTGACACTGAAGGTCGCTTTGCCTTCCGAACGCGGTCCGATTTCAAGGGGTACCATGGTTCTCTCAATGGTAAAGCCTTCCGGCAACGTTGGTTGAAATTCAAATGTCCTGGTGACATCACTGTGATTGAAAACGCGTACGGAATATTCGACAACGCTGCCGCGGACAGCCTGTCGCGCATAGGGATAAATACCCATCCAATTTTCGTCTGTCCCAAAATTTATGTCGTCCCACGGCAGGAGCTCGCCAATGATCTCACTTCGTTTAACCAGAACATCCGACATATGATCAATCTGCGTCCGCGAGAATCTGAATAACGGAGCGATGTGTTGATTTGACAATAAGGCATTCGCCGGCAGCTTTCGGAGAACGTCAAGGCAATAAAAATAGCCCGCATTCTCATGAAGCCAATTGCGGTTTTGAAAACAATAGTCGTCAATACCGGCAGGAGTAAAAGAATCACCAGCAAAAAATACTATTTCCTGCGGCGAGCGCTCGCACAACATTGCATCATGATATAATGTCTGTCCTGGAAAATAAAAGAATGTGAACTTGAAATCTTTCCACTTCATCTTTGTACCGTCCTCAACAACCTTCAGGTTTTCTATGCCCTTTGTGGTCAGGCACGGCATACGATAATCACCGGGCCGTGAAATGATGTCCTTCAGTTCCTCTGTAATATAAACCGGCGCGCCGAACAGCGCTGACACCTCGTTTACAAAATCGGTGTGATCATCGTGATAGTGTGTGATGAATATCCCGTCAATACTCTTTAAGCGACCGGAAGATCTTAACGCCTTCAGGTCCTCCACAACTTTTGACGAACCACAGTCGATGAGGAAAGCGGAACTGTCTTCAGCCCAAATGAGGTTGCTGCTCCCGACGTGTCGATACCAGCTCGGGCTCTCGATGATGGACGCAAAAGGCATCCAGTCGACGCTGTTGGCCTCACCTAACACGTGATTTGAAAGAGCAAGCATTCTGTCGGTATGGTTCCACCGTTGGGCGGTGATGGAAAGATAATTTGTGTAAAGCCAGCGAATCCGTTGAATGAGTTTTTGTATAGCCAATGCAGGCTCGGTTATAACCGGTCCTCTCGAAGGGATGATTACGTCCGGCTTTTGCGCAGCGATCCTCTCCAGACTTTGGATAAGGTCACCCAATCTGACCGCATATCCGTGATATCCGTCAACACCCGGCAACGCATCCTGAAAGCTGTAAAGGTCAAATACTTTTCCGTCACCGTATATAAGGTCACCGGTAAATGCGATCCTTTTAGAATCTATGTTGATCAGGTAGGAAACAGAATGGCGTGTATACCCGGGCGTATCCACTATATCAATATCGAGTCCGTTCCAGTGAATTACATCCCCTCCCCGTACAAACCTTTTTATGTTGAGCGGAACGACGGGAAACTTCGTTGTTTGATTGGCGTAATCGTGAAATCTCGAGCGGGTGAGACTTTGCCACATCGAATCAACATTGAGAAAGTATTGCTTTTGCCCTGCAGGTGCAAAACCTTCGGCTCCGTGCTTGAGAAGCTCACGGCCAGACCACGTCAGATCCCGCCTGAAATGGGTAAACAATACGATGTCAGCTTTCTTAACGCCGCCTGAAGGATCACCGTAAACAATCAATGTTTTTCCTTTTCGTTGGATAACAACACCGTTCACCGGACTGTCAACGAAGGTTACAGATGGAGAAATCTTCTGGGCAATTGAAATGGTCTGACATGCAAATGTCACCAGCAACCAGCAGAATATAGTGATTGTGGAAATCCGCATGTTAACGGGTGATTTCGATGATCGCCTCTGTCCATTCACGTAACTCCCAGTTGTCAAAACTGACATCGACAGAAACCAGGGCCACGCCGGTGGTGGTTTTTTTCGGCACACTTACCTTGAACCTGTATTGTCCTTCGGTACGTGCTGGAATAACAATCGAGCCTGTTTTACCGGCTTTGAAACCCGTCGGAAGGTTTGGCCGGAGCGTAAAGGTTTTTTCCGTGTCACCATAGTTCCAGATCCTGACGGTACATTCAACGGTTTCTCCGGCCTTTGCCTTTTGGCTATAGGGATAGATCCACGCCCATTGATCATCCGTTCCAAAGTTTGCATTGTCCCACGGCAACAAGTCGTTGATAAGCTTATTACGTTCAACAAGAACGCCGCGCATGTAGTCGAGTTGTTGAGGCGAAAACCTGAACACCGGTGCGATATGTTGATTGGATAGAAGAACATTAGCCGGAAGCTTCTTGAGGAGATTGAGGCAATAGAGATAGCCCGAGTTCTCGTTCAATTGATTTCTGTTTTGAAAACAATAGTCATCTATTCCAGCTGGGGTAAACGAATCGCCGGTAAAGAATACTGATTCTCCGGTACGCTTTTCCATCAATAGTCCGTCGTGGTACAACGTCTGCCCTGGAAAAAAATAGAAGGTTAGTTGGAATTCCTTCCATGTCATTTTCTGCCCTTCCTGTACTACTGTCAGACCGGTAATCGGATCCGGTGTCATCGAAGGCATATGATATCCCCCGGGGTTTTCAAGTATGCCTTTTAACTCCTTGGTGATATAGACCGGGCAGTTGAATTCCTTCATCGCGTCGTTAATGAAGTCGGTGTGATCAAAGTGATAATGTGAAATGAAAATTCCGTCAAGACTCTTTATTATACCAGATTTCTTTAATTTCCGCACCGCCTCCAGGTCACTTTTTGTGCCGCAGTCTATCATAAATGCGGCGCCTTCTTCCGAGATAACAAGATTGCTGCAATTCAGATGCTTATACCAGGTTGGTGGTTGTTGGATCACTGAAGAAAACGGCATCCAATCGACAACATTGGGAGTGCCAAGCACGTGATTCGAAAGGGTGATCATCCGGTCCGTATGATTCCACCGCTGTGCTGTGATCGAGAGATAGTTCAGGTAGAGCGCACGGATACGTTCAATCAGTGCGCTGATCGCTGCCGCAGGGTCCTCGATAATGTTGCCTCTAGAAGGTACGATCACATCGGGTTCTTCTGCCGCCACGGCCTCAAGACTTTTTATGGTTTGCCCCAGCCTAGCCGCATAGCCGTGATTACCGTCAATACCTCCACTTAAAGAGTCCTGAAAGCTGTACAGATCAAACAACTTCCCGTCTCCTAAGATCAGGTCACCGGTAAAAGCTATTTTTTTTCCTTCTATCTCCGTGATATATGAAACTGCCCCACGGGTAAGGCCCGTTGTATTGATAACTTTAAAGCGCAGGTCCCTCCACGATACAACATCGCCGCCGGTCACAAATTTCTCAACAGGCGTGGACGTAGATGCGATCTTGGTCGATCGGTTCGTTCGCTCCCTGAACTGGGTATTGACAATCGCCTTCCATACAGAGTCGTTCTTCACGAAATACTGGCGTTGCGCTACAGGCGCGACCGCCTGCGCACCACGCTGTATGAGCGAACGGCCCGACCAGGTCACGTCGCGACGAAAATCCGTAAACAGCACGAGGCTGGCCTTCTTAACATTGCCCGACGGATCGCCATATATGACGAGTGTTTCTCGTTCTCTTTCAATAGCCACTCCGTTAGACGGTCCGGCTATCAATCTTACACCGGGTACAATCTCCTGAGCATACGCCCGAAGGCCAAGCAGGAGCAAGACGATAACACTGACCCTTTTCAGGATCATGCACCTGGATTCGACCGATGATAAAACGTGGCAATACATGGTGGTCGGGACGAAACTTAGAGTTCCGCCCTAACGTTTCCAATGACGATCAGGATATTGCCAAAACGCCTTGTCTCTCCCGTGGCGATTGCCAGGCAGGTGTTTTCAGATTTTACTTCCCGGTAAAACTCAAACCTCCTTTCTTTTTTGAGAACAATATCCGGTCCGAGGATCTCGCGGAATTCTTTGTGAATAGGATGCTCGCTTTCATCCGGTGGGACCATCATCACACATGTTTCGATTGGAATATAGTCTTTGATCACTTTCAGTACGTCTGTCACGGTCAGTACATCGGGAGAAAAATTGAGAAAGACTTTTTTACAGTGTTCGGGGGAACGTGTGGAAAGTGGGAAATTTCCATCGGCGATCAGCACTTTTGCACCATGTCCGCTGCTTCCCAAGGCCATTAGAATATCCGGGTGAAGAAGTCTCAATTTTAACATACATCAACTATTTTAAGGTTTATCATTAATTTAGTTTCTCACTATTTTCCACATACTCCTGCAACGCAGGATCCTTTACAAGAGGACCCATCATGAAAAGGACGATAGACAGTCCAACCAGCGCAAGTGTTCCATAACCAATAAATACAGAATTGTAAGCGATGGAATAATTATAAGTTTCGGAGAGATTCTTAACTGAAATTCCGGAAAGTGTCTGAAAGATCATTCCTCCGAAACCTGCACCCACGCTGGCCACCCCCCAAACAGAAGCCGTAGCGCTTTGTGGTACGACATCACCGGGAAAAGCCATTGTATTGGCTGTATAGGCAGCATAACCAAAGGCTGCAAGGCTCAGCACAACGAGCGCAGACGCCGGTGATTGAATGATGAATGGACCCACGATGAGGGATAATCCCATGAGTGAACCGAATATCCCCACTGCTATTTTTCGTGCCCGGTGAGATGGTGTTCCTCTTTTAATAATGAATTGCGTAAATAAACCGCCCAGTATATTTCCCAAATCTGCTACCACAAACGGTATGACGGCGAACCAACCGATCTTATCCAGCTTCCAGCCGTGTACATCTACGAGATAGCGTCCGATCCAGAATGTAATAAAATACCAGATGGGATCCATCAGTACTTTTGATAGGGTAAATGAATACACAAACCGATTACGGATTAGTTTTAACGGCGGTATAATGGGCAGTCTTGATTCCCGGACCATTCGTTCTGGTGTATAATATGTGAACCAGAAGATGGCAACCCATAAGTAACCGATAAGTCCGATGATGATAAATGTTGCCCGCCAGCCATAGGAAGAACCGAGCCAGGCAATCAACGGTGGGGCTACTATAGCTCCCACTGCCGCACCACTGTTGAAAATACCGGTTGCTGTAGAACGTTCTTCGGCTGGAAACCACTCACTGGTAAGTTTTATCGCCGCAGGCCAGTTTCCGGCCTCACCGATTCCGAGGAGCGCTCTGAAAATCCCAAAGTGAAAAGGCAACGTAGCGAGGGATTGCAGTATGGTTGCCGTTGTCCAGAAGGCCATGCACAATGAATAGCCGATGCGCAATCCGATCTTGTCAATGGCAAAACCCGAAAACAGGTTTGATACCATATAGCCGACAAAAAAAGCTGTGCCTATATAGCCGAATGTATCGTCGGGGATGAGGTCGCGCAACGCTCCCTCCGCACTGAGGTAGTTGAAAGCCAGCCGGTCGACATAATTGAGGATCGTGGCGATCAGGGCGAATGCCAGCATTCCCCATCGCGCTTTCGATCTCCGGTCAGTTTCAGTTCCCAGCACGCTGTCTTTCATCATACCACAATTAAACGCCTTTGATCAACGCCTGAGCCAGTATGGTCTCGCATACTTCCATAGTCTTCAGCGCGTCGCGGAACGGTGATGATGTTTCCTCCTGTCCCGAAAACAGTGAATTAATAAACTCGCGACTCTTCCGTTGAAAACCACCATATACAAATAACTCGTCGCTACCCGCCACTTCCTTCGTATCATACCGTACACCGTTAACATCTCCATCTGCATAGACATACCCTTCCTTCTCGAGGTCAACCTCGCCGCAAATGCCAGGTGCGTGCACATTTACACGGAACATCCTTCTTCCTGACGTCCAGTTGCCGATCACATAGCAGCTCGATCCGTTGTTAAAATGCAAATGGGCGCCAATCCAGTTTATATCCGGAACCATAAGCCGACGGCAATGTGACTCGACCTCCACCACCTCACCACCGCAGATATAGCGCGCCGTATCAACAGCGTGAGTATAATCGTCCAACATCCTGTCGCGATCACCGATCATCGGCACGATATCGTATTTACTGAATTCGACAATAGCATGCGTAATGTTACCTTTTTTCACGCATTCTTCGCGTACCTTTTGCAGCAACGGCGATGATCTCCGCTGATGGGATACCTGTGTTATACAATTATTTTCCTCCGCGAGATGAGCGAGCGTACGCGCATGATGCAGCGTCAACCCCATGGGTTTTTCGATGAACAGATTAAACTTATTCCGAAGACACCATATCCAGATATCGAGCATCTGACCTGGCGGGCCAATGACGTAAACGCCGTCAGGACAAAGGTCTATAAGCATCTTCTGATAGTCCGATCCCGAACGCGAGACATATATATTCTCAGTCGGTATGTTGAACTTCTTCGCCGTTACACCAAGCTTTTCTTCATCAAAGGCACATATGCCGACAATTTCAACATCATGAAGCGAGGCAAGAGACGGATAATGAACCTTATTGGCAAATAAGCCATTTCCGACAATACATATTCTTACTTTCATCACCTTACGTTTAGGCATTTTTTATAAGGTTCGGTCGTTTTCAGCGCTCTCGTAATAGTCAAGATGATTACCCAGCTTTTCCATGATGGAAAACGTTATCCGGTCGAGTTCGCATTTGATATCCGGACTTAGTCGTTCGCGTACAGACCGAACGTTGGCTTCGAGCTGCTTTACATTCCTGGAACCGACCAGTGTGCACGTTATAGCTGAGTTCTCGAGGATCCATCGGATGGCCAGTTCTGACATTGGAATACCTGTTTCGCTGGCCACGCGGCGCAAAGCTTTCATCGCTTCATTCGTCTCGTTTTCAGCGCCCTGTTCACCGTGCCGGCATTCTTTGGTACCATTCGCGTTAAAATGTCTTGTACGACGTTGCCACACAGGCACTTCATTCAGGGTTGGATATTTGTCAGCAAGCAGTCCCTGCAGCAAGGCCATATAGCCAATGACGCCTATTCCCTTGGCCATACAATCCGATAAGATGTCAAACTCCGCCGACCGGCAAAAGAGATTATACGGCAGCTCATTTACGGCAACTTCTCTCAACGGAAGATCTTTTAACCTGTTAATGCTGAAATTGCTGACACCAATGTACCGGATCTTGCCCTGGGCTTTTAAGTACAAGAGCGTTTCCATCGCTTCATCGATCGAAGGAGGATTCTGGATAATATCTTCATCATCCGTAAAATGCCTGATCGAGTGCGCATGGATGGGCCAATGGATCATATACACGTCAATGTATTCGGTTCGAAGGCGGGCAAGAGATTGATGGCAATGCTCGACCAGCGTTTTCCTGTAACAGTTCGAAGGACTCACCTTGGTTCCGATCCGGATCTTGTCGCGCGATATTCCCTGGATGGCCTCGCCGAGAGACGATTCGCTTCTTCCTTCATTGTAGGCTTCAGCTGTATCGAAATAGTTGATACCCAGGTCTACCGACGCATGAACGACGCTGTTTACATCTTTCTGATCTTGTTCCCCCCAGTAGTCGCCACCACCGAAGGTCCAGCATCCCGTTCCCAGTTCTGACAACTCGAGACCGGAATTCTTGCATAATCTCTTCTTCATCTTAGCTCTAAAAATTGTTTGCGGGCTCACGCATTCGGTCCCGCGTATTCATTTTTTTTACAAATCGTTTAAAGTGATTCATCAATCCATCCCAATCCCTGTTCGCGATCATGTTGTGATCGAACAGCTGACTACCTATTCCGACAGCACTGGCCCCTGCCTGAAAGAAATCCACACAATTATCCAGGTTTACACCGCCCGTCGCCATTAATCGTATCTGACCCATCGGACCTTTCAGCTCTTTCATATAGGAAGTTCCCAGCACATTTGCCGGGAACATTTTCACCATTGTTGCACCCAAGGACCAGGCCTTGTATATCTCGCTCGGTGTATACGCACCCGGAAATACCGGAACCTGTCGTTGCACGCAGTATCTGATAACCTCCTCATCCAGATTCGGTGTGACAATGAACTGCGCTCCGGCCTCAAGAGCACTGGTAAGATCTGTCATGTTACAAACCGTGCCCGCGCCGATATTCAAATATCCGCCGTGTGCTTTCAGTGCCTCCCCTATCATACTTACCGCGTTCGGCGTATTCATGGTTATCTCCACCGTTGTGAGACCAGATGCAGCATACAACGGAAGTATACTCATGACCTCGTCAGGTGTCTTGTCCCGGATGATACCTACTACAGGAAGGGTCAGGAGCGTCTCAATCATGCTTACCATTCTGTAATACTTCCGTCGCTGTTTCGCCAGATCGGATTCTTCCAGTCATGCCCTTTGACTGCCATCTCCCTCACTTTCTTTTCATCGATTTCTATTCCAAGTCCAGGCAATGTCGGACGCGTCACACATCCGTCCTTTACAGCAAATACTTCAGGGTTTAGCAAGTAGTCTAGAAGGTCAGCTTCTTCATTATAATGGATGCCCATGCTCGTCTCCTGGATGAAGGCATTCACACATGCAAAGTCGACCTGCAATGCGGCTGCAAATGATATCGGTCCCAAGGGACAATGCGGCGCAAGCGCAACATCATATGCCTCTGCCATGGCTGCGATGCGTTTTACTTCGGAGATACCACCCGCGTGACTGAGGTCGGGTTGGATGATATCCACTGCACCCTGCGCAAACAGGGGTTTGAAATCCCAGCGGCTGAACATCCGCTCGCCGGTGGCGATGGGCGAGCTGGTATATTGAGCGAGTGTTTTAAACACTTCGATATTCTCTGACAACACCGGCTCTTCGATAAACATCGGTTTGAGGAATTCAAGGTCTTTCATAAATCCCTTTGCCATTCCCCTGTGTACACGTCCATGAAAATCAATGCCGAGTCCGATGTCGTACCCCACTGCATCGCGCACTGCTTTGATCGTGTCGATGGCATCCCGCACTTTGTTGGGCGTGTCGATCCATTCCATCTCCGAACAGGCATTCATCTTTACAGCCTGAAATCCTTGCTCCACGCGTTTTTTTGCACCCTCCGCGACCTTGGCCGGTTTATCACCCCCGATCCAGCCATATACTTTCATTTTATCCCTGACAGCACCGCCAAGCAGATCGTAGATCGGAACACCAAGGACCTTTCCTTTAATGTCCCACAATGCCTGATCAATCCCCGAGATCGCACTCATCAGGATCGGACCACCGCGATAGAAACCTCCGCGATAAAGGACCTGCCAGATATCTTCGATCTGCCGTGGGTCACGCCCGATCAAATAGGAAGACATCTCTTCCACTGCGGCTCTCACCGTATCAGCCTTTCCTTCCACTACCGGTTCTCCCCATCCTTCAACCCCTTCGTCTGTCGTGACCTTAAGAAACAACCATCTCGGCGGCACCTTGAATAATTCAAGCTTTACGATCTTCATGTATGTTTGTTAGATGATATGTTCCTTGGCGCGCATAGCGATTCCGTTAGCGCATTTTTACGCGCATAAAATCACGACAGTCTACAGGTCACAACGTTAGACGATAGGTTGCGCAGGTCGCAGGCTGCACCGCCTGATGCCCGGAGGGACATCCTTTTTGAACTACTAAAATCTACAGATTCCGTTCCTCACGCTACAATCCTGTTTCACCAGGATTGAAGTCCGCAGCCCAGAACAGGGCGTTGGTCACCAACTTCACAAACACCGGATTATTCCAGTCCTGAACGCCGCCCAGCGCGATGTAAACGACCCTTCCATTTTTTTCCCTCGTCCAGGCAAGAGGTTCTTTTCCTTCGGACGTTTCACCGGTTAAGAGAAGCGTAGCATCCGAAACGATAGGCGCGGTTTTGTACAGGCTGTATTTCGAGACAAAATCCGTTACCCCCTGAAGAACCGGATGATCCTTGTTGACCGCATTGATCTTCACGGACTGCGGCTCCCCTTGCGGTTCGCCGACTACATAGGCCATGCTGTCGGCACCGATCTCCCGCTTCTCGGGCTCACCCTTGTAATGATTGTTATAATTTCCACCCAGTACGTCCTTGTCGAACTCAGGCCAGGCCTGAAATCCATGGCTCGACGTGCGCAACGCAACCAGGGGCCTACCCGACATCACGTACTTCCTGATATCGTCTATGGCCTTGCCTGAGATCGTGGTTCTCCGAACAAATGTCAGCAGCAGGTCACAGTCGTTCAGCGCGTCTGTACCTTCCAGGTTCGAGTACTCAGCCTTTTCATTCAACGGACCATCTGCCTGAAGGATCGTAATCTTCAAATGAGGATACTCGCTTTCAAGCTTTTCCTTGTACGCCTTCAATGTGATATGTGATACATACTCATTGGAGCCCGAAATAAAGACAACCTTAAGATCTTTCGCAGGTGGCTTCTCAGCCGGTTGTTGCTCTGTCTTCTTGCCACACATCGTTAGCAGCAACACGCATGACAACATCATGCATTGGAAAATGCTTTTCATTTTAATCGATTTTATAATACCGCACTTAGTCTACACGTTGTCCGCGATCACATATGATCCGCGGTATCCACCCTTGAGAAATTTGTTGGCGTCGTCGTTGTTAGTAAATCGTTCTGTTTTGGAGTCGAAGTAAAGCTGTTTGTTTCCTGTGCGATAAGCGATATCCGCCAGGTGAACAAGGCTTGCACTTAGGTGGCCCTGGTTCACATCTCCATTCGGCGCTTTGCCGTCGCGAATGGCCTCGGCAAAATTCTTATGGTGATCCGGATCGGGGAAGGTTGTCTTGTTTTCGGCGATGAGTTTTGAGTCCTCACCTTTTACCTGCCATCCGCCGCCGTGACGACCGAGGTACATCAGACCGTCTGTGCCGTAGATCTCGATGCGTGTCGAATTCGTTCTCCAGTCGGGATACTGGTTGGGATCCATACGGATGCTATTTGGTTCCTTCTTCAGGTAGTTGGTACCATTGCCGCTATCGCAGGTCATTGCGAATTTGTCGAAATCATACGTGATCGACATGAACTCGGGCGTCTCCTTTTCAGAATTGAAAGCGAGATTACCGCCTTTGCAATACACCGATTTCGGATGCCCCGGATTGCCGAGCACCAGGCGTGCTAGATCCATCACGTGACTGGCATCGTCTGATAATGCACCGCCGCCATAGTCCCAGAAATCAAGCCAGCCACCGCGGCTTGTCATACTGTGACGATTTGGATTATAGGGAACCTGTTTCGCAGGACCAAGCCATTCATCCCAATTGAGACCTTTCGGCACTTCGGTATCCGGTTTTGCGACCCATTTCGTACCCGGCAGCATGTTATAGCATTTTACATGGACAATGTTTCCAAGCTTGCCGCTCTGCAGATACTCGCGCGCAGTAAAGGCGTAAGGAGCGCTGCGGTTCTGGAAACCGACCTGAACAACTTTATTGTACTTCTTTGTCGCCTCTATCAACTTCTGACCTTCCCAAATAGAAAGAGTGGGATTTTTTTCGACATAAACATGCTTACCAGCCTGCAACGCGCGAATCGCTGCCAAGGTATGCCAGTGCTCGGGGGTTGCTATCACGACCGCGTCGACATCCTTATCGTCGAACACTTTTTTCATGTTATTGACAAACTTCGGCGCATAGCCCTGGAGCTTACCGTACCGGTCAATCTCCTTCGGAACATTGACAAGCGTTTCATTTACATCACACAGGTATTTTACTTCGACGTCTTTGTTGACAGTCGCTATGGAATTCAATACCTGCAATCCGCGCGCGCCACAACCAATGAGCGCAATCACGAGCTTATTGCCCGCATTGAGCACATTTTTCGCATCTGCCATAACGGAATAACCGAGGGACAATCCAACTGTTCCCTGAACGGCTTTACTGATAAAACTTCTTCTTTCCATAAAATTTTATTTTTGATCCGCCAATAAGTATCCGACAGCATTAGCCATGAGCTTGCGGAAATCCTCCATCTTCCAATGTTCCCAATGGCCCATGGAGGTATACACCACTTTATTTTGCCCGGGATGATTCACCCACAACACGGGTTCAGAAGGCTGATCGGGAATATTACCGGTCATCAGCACCTGTATATTATCAGACCGCAGCGGTCTGTTCTTGTAGAGACTTTCCGACGGGGCGACCGGACCGACAAAACCCTTTGGAGAAATCCCTTTGAGTATCGGATGACTTTCCATTCCGGGAGCAACCGAAAACATAATACCTTCTTTCATATTTCCATAGTGTCCCTGGTAATTCCCACCAAGAACGTCCTTGTCGAATTCCGGCCATTGCGCCAGCATTTCGGATACCTGCACCTTCGCCGGCTCCAACCCCCCGCCTGCACGCGGCACGTCCTTTTTAGCATCGAAAGCATGACTTGCTGTCCGTATACCCAATACAGGCTTGCCACTGGCAACATAATCCTTGATGAGACTCATCTCTTCCGACGGCAAGGCACGACGCCTCACAAAAACCACCGCGAGATCTGCATCGTTCATCACCTGAAGATTTTCAATATTGTGAACGCCTTCTCCTTCGGCAATGGGTTTACCCAGTGCAAATTCACAGTTCACACCCTGCTTGAGCAGAAGGTCATGCGCAAATGCCGGAAGACTTTCGTTGGCGTGGTATTCATTATCTGCGATGATAAAAGCCACCAACGGACGGTCGTCTTCTTTAAAACGGAATTGCTTTTTGCCGGTAAAGTCTGTTGACACAACGCTGGGAGCAATATAGCTTTCAATATACTCGGTCATGAGACTGTTGCCCGTAAAGTGTGAGACGTGTGGTTCCTCTTTTGAATCATACATTGTGTCCGTAAGATCACGCATCACCACGGTATTCATTCCCAGGTTGACCATGTTACGAAGGGCAAATGGCCTGTTGATAATACACATATTCTCATGAACACCCATGAGAATGACATTCTTTATACCTTTTGCCTTGAACAGTCCGGCTACCTCGACACCGGAATCGCTTATCGCATCCTGATCTTTGATCACGATGGTCTCGATCTGGTGATCCCAGACGGTTCCCTGCGTACATTCTATCGTACAATTACATCCGCCGTCGTCCTGATTGATAGGCCACAACGCTCCTTTCTCGCTCAACAGCGGTTCGCGGGAATTCATCGCCACAGCCTTCTTATTGTCGTATTTCTTAGCAAGCTTTCTCGCCGGGTGATCGTTATAGTACGGCATGCAACTGCTCGGGGCATGAACAATGAATACGCCCTTATCACGGGCGATCGACACAACATTGTTCAACGTCGGAGCCATCTCGGATACTCTTTCCGTGGCACCTTTACACCAATGTTTGTTCCACATGTCACAAATGATGATAGCCGTTTCGTTCGGATTCCACGTCTGAATGTCCTGGGATACAACAAATGACCCGCGGTTCATCTCGGACGGAATTCTTTTCTGAACGGACATCCTCATCTTTGTACCTGTCGTTGGTTTTTTTTGCGCATACGCAACGGGAACACACAACATCGCTGACAGAAAGATTAAAACAAATTTTCGTTTCATCATTGGATAGTTACGGTTATCTGATTCTCAAGGCATTTTATAATAGATCTGTTCCGGCATCAACTGATCGGATTTGGAAAGTTTATAAATATTCATCGCGTTATCATATAAGAGCATCCTGGCAATGTTCTTTGCTTCCGTTTCGGAGAAGTAACCGTCCTTCACTTTGGCAACAAGAACATTCGCAATGATCTGCTTTGCAAAAAGGAGGTGACCGAGAACATTTTCGACATTGCCATAATCTCCACCAAAACCAGTGATCTTCGAAGCGGGAATCGTCTCAAGCCATTCGTGAAGGAAGCGCTCACTAAATGAAGGAGAAAGCACATAAACCCACGTCAGGTCAAGATGCACGTTGGGAAACGCCTTAGCAATGGCCGATAATTCACCGCCAAAAGGATAGCTGCCGTGGAATAGGACAAACTTAACAGTGGGGTATTCGCGGAACAGATTAAAGAGATTCAAGGGATTTGCATTCGAAACGAGGTTGCCGTATTGCTGAAATCCCGTGTGGATCTGAACAACGACATTGTGGAGCTTAGCCTGATCGAGTACCCGGTGAAGCATATAATCCTGGAGCGGCTTGACATCTGCAAAAGTAAGCATACGTTCATCCATGTTCATGATCGTATTGAATACTTCCTCGGCGCGGTCTTTCTTCACGTCGTCGAATGACAGAACACGCGCATAGGCCAGGCCTATCTTAATGGCCACGATACCCGTCTCTTTTGCTTTTTTAAAGTCGGCTGCCAGGGCGGCTACCAATGCATCGAGTGATTGAATAGAGATGTTCCGTTCCTTGCCGATAAAACTTATGCGTTGACGCGAATTGATATTCACGAAGTTGTCAAATCGCTTGACGTACCTGTATTTTTCATTGTCGAAGCGTTCGGCAGATGGTTCGGTGATCAGGTTGTCTTCTATAACGTAGTCGATCTTGCACTTATCGATCACCTGGTTGATCCAATCCTTTGATTCATATGCCTTCGCGATCTTATTGGAAAGTTCTGTAACCGTGGATTCATTTATGTCCTTGACGCCAAAAAGCTTGTCCGCCGTAAGAAGGGCGATGCGGTTGTATGCTGTATTTGAGGATGCTTCCCAGTAAGGTTTGAGTATTTTCCATTTCTCTACCGGTGAAAGCGAATCCTTTGTGAGTATCCCGGTATTGGCCATGCCAGCTCCGCGCAAGTCGGAATAGCCCTGAAGCAAAAGCATAAAATCAAGAGTAGTCCTCTTTTTAAGATAATCCTTGTGCATGAGGTGCTCATGGGTGTCGACTACCCGCATGTCATCGACATAGTCGCGTATCCTCTTTTCAAAGCCCGATGTGGGCAAAGGACGGACCTGCACCTGTGCAAGTGAGCATTCTATAATCGATCCGAAAATGAATAGGAGTAAAACCTTTTTCATAGGCAAAATTGCTAAGAAGCTAAATGGAAATTGGAAGTGAAAAGCGGGATGCGGCTGGTCGGTCGTTCAAAGAAAAGAACGATGTACTAAAGTATCAAATTAACCCGAGAAACGAAATTTTTAAACTTATTTTATGCCTGTATTTTGGCCTGCGGTTGTTTTATTGTTTAACGAACAAAAAATCAATTTCTGCGGGCCTATTTGCCCTTTAAACAGAAATCGTCTAGCGGCGGCGTTGTCAACTTCGCACAGTTCGATCGAAGTTCTTTCATTTATCGAGTATGATGACCTTGCCCTCCTGTGAAGCTGTTATCACCTCGACATATCCATCCGAATCCGTATCTGCAACAACAACAGGTCCACATCCGTGCGCAAGGTATTTCCATACCTCGACCACCTTGTTATCAACAAGAGCGAAGCAAGATACGCCTGCTGTGTTGCTGATCAGAATTTCATCTTTACCATCGCCGTTTACGTCAGTGGCAACAGGCATGATCCCGGCACCAAGACCAGGTGTGAAACCGGGCAGCGGTTTATTAAAAGAAGGATGCATATCACCGGTCGCAGGATCATAAGCAAAAAGCACCGGTACGTTGTCCGTAATTCTGATGGCTACTTCTGCTACCCATAATTTGCCATTGCCCTCGAGATCGGCCATGCACTGCCAATATCGCTCCCGATAGTCCAGCGTTTCAGGACTCCAGATCAGCTTTCCCTTCGTATCCATGGTTCCTGCAGCGACCATGGTATTGAAGCAGGCCAGTTCAAGCTCACCGCCAGACTTAAATGCAACGGGTGTTATCTGCTGCATCCAGAAAGATTCGTATCCATGTTCAGGGTAATTGTAATGATCGATAAAAACTTTGCGCATGAATGCTTTAAATTCCACCGCACCGTCGTTGCTGTTGGCAAAGAAAACTATGTTGCCGTATCCACACATCACTTCGTCTGCGCCGTCATTGTTAATATCATACGACGAAAGAACGTAGCCTCCGGCGCCGCTATCAATTGGTTTATTATCTCGCTCGCCCCTTTCTGCTTCGAGTCGGTCAAGGCTCCAGATCACAGAACCATCCATTCCATTCAGGCAATAGGTTTTTCCACCGTGGGCAATTCCGCGCTGGACCGTAACAACCACATCGCGGTTTTTACGACCTGATGATTGCACTGTGCCATAGAATGCAATGTTTCCATCAAATGCTGTCATCTCTCCTCCGTGGATCTCCGGAAAGCTTGCCTTCCATCGCATCTTTCCCTTGCTGTCATAGACATACAAAACAGCGCCCGCTTCATCTGAACCGCTTACGATCACCTCCCGCTGGCCATCATGATCAAGATCGTCAACGGCCACGCCATACTCCATGGCGGGGCTGTACTGCCAACTCATACCATGGCCCGGCACGCGCCACAACAAGCTCATCTTTCCTTTTGTATCGCGACTGAAACACAACAGTTCCCCAACATCGTTCGCAACCAGTATCTCCGTTAATCCATCGGCGTTGATATCGGCCACAACAGGAATGGTGATCTTCGAACTCGACATATTAAATCTACCCAGCGCCTTTGAAGTGGCGCCGGTAACTTTTATCCGTCCTGCTGGCCTGCCTGATGCGGTAACCTGAAGAAGAAAGCTGTGCTTCTTGGTTTCACCGGACCTATATCTGAGAATCTCTCCGTACATACCCTGCGGAATACCGACCGTGAAGCCGGACTTGACGGGAACATTCGCGTCCGAAAAATTATAAGCGCTGATTGCAGAACTGCCATCGGTCCCGGAAGTCTTTATAAAAAACGATCTATGACCACTGTTTTCATAATCTATGCAAAGCACCACGTCCTCGGCGAGACTTGACACCCCATCGTTATGTGATGTAATCAATGGCGACGTGTTTGCAATGCGCGGGTTGATCCATTCGCCACGCGGAACGGATAATACATCCTTCGTTTTCATGCCATCAAACATAACCACCCGCAACGCCGCAGCTACCGGTACAGATTGCCCTTTTGTTTCCGTGCAGAAGAACATAAACTTCCCATTGCTGTTCAGATCTTCTGCTGACACGACGTAGGCATTCCTGATCTGACCCTTCACATCTCCCGTGATGGCGTCGAAAATCACACCCGCCCAGTTGTTGTCGTCATTGAAATTGTAAACGTTTACCAGTATCTCGAACTTTCCATCGCCATCAAAATCATTCACGCTGTTCAGAATGGGTCGCGATATCTTCTTTGCTGTTTCAACGAGGCCATCAAATATCTTTGTCCAGCCAAAGCGCAACACGCCGTTATCATTTTTTATCACATCCACATGCCAGGGCAGCGAACTAATAATGATCACGTCTTTATATCCGTTTCCGTCGATGTCCTTTAAGCAGGCATACCCGCGCTTGCGCAGGTGATGCCAACCCGGAACCGTCTGACTCAAAGATGCTATCCTCTCGCCTTTGGTATTGTAAACATAGATCCCCTCCCAGCTTGTGATCACAATGTCTCTCTTCCCATCGTTGTTCATATCCGCAACAGTGATATGCGGACGTTGCATGTAGTCGCCTTTTGGGAAACGCATCTCCAATATTTGTGTGCTGGTGTTCGCCTCAAATACACGTATCCCGATAAACGTGTCATCGTTGACGTTGACAGTTGAGCCAAATCCATCATAAGCTTCGATGCGGTAGTACTTCTTGTCACCTTCAAACAATTGGAAATACTTCGAGTTCTGCGACTGTGATACAAGCGTAAACTTTCCATCCCCATACAAATCGATGTATGCGCCTGTCTTTGAAAGATCTCCAATGGAATTCAGCTGCCAGTTTGATGCGATGTCACTCCTGCCTTCCGGTCCCTCGACGATGTCCTTCTTCAGGATCACCTCCGAATTTTTGCTACCCGGAAAGAGCTCGATGTATGCTTCTGACGTCGAAAAGTCAATCGATTCCTCGACCCTTGCAATGTCAGTGAACTGACCTTTCGCTACCACACGTCCGTCTCGGTTGTTGTTTGCCCGCAACGTCGGCCACTCTGCTGCTGGCTTCCTTAGGGTCGACGCACCAGACAAACCCACACCGGTCTGCGCAAGCGCCGGGGCAGAACAAAACAATACAAAGGTAAAAAGCGTCGAATACTTCATAAGGCTTACTTTGTTTTACTCTGATTGGCGAAGAACGCAGATTCCCTGCTCAGGTGCACATACCCTTAACCATTGAGGCGGAAAACCAAAGCAGTCCCCGCGTTCTCGCCTTGGCTGTAAACACGAGCAGATGTCGCGCCTACAGCTTAATCAGAAAATCATAAATGGATCAGAAACGTATTAAAGTCAGCGTTGACTCAATTGCGCATCGCCAAGTGATACCTGTCAGTTAGTTATTTGCTGACACTCATAGCTGTTTTTTTGGGAGATCACGACCGCGCCGTTTGTCTATTTCGCGGCGGCTGCGATCCTGGTAATCCACCAGTTCTTCCATCTCATACTTTTTCGTTAACTCACGGGCAGAAATTCCCGGCTTTTTCGAACGAAGAACAAACCATTGTTCGCGTTCCAGGAATGCTTCCTGCTCGATCTCATCCTTGTGCTCTTTCAGGAGCTTATCGCGCTTCTGCATGTTGAAGTTCTCGTGAAAAATGACACGATCGAGATCGACAGTTGTTCTTGCCACCGTCACGTCCGCGCTTTTCGCGTCGAGTATCCGTTCGCCGGTAATGTCATAAACCTGGCAATCTTTTGTATACGTGCTCGTCACAATGTAATAGTGGTGCATAATCGCATAGGCCTGCAGTTGCGATCCGGCCGAATACGCGCTCGGCCAGAATACGATCTCCGCACCTTTGTCACGAAGCGCCTGCCATACCTCGGGAAAATTCGAATCGAAACAGATGCTCACACCTATGCGACCGAAATCCGTATCATATACCATTTCGCCGTTTGATCCAGGATTAACCGCACCTTCGCTCAGATCAAACTCTGCCCAGTAGGGATAGATTTTGTCGTAACCAAAAACCACCTTGCCTTGCCGGTCTATCAGTACTGCCGTATTGTAACGACCTTTTCCATCCGTCCGGTCAATGGGTGAGAGAATGTACGTCTTGTATTGCTTTGCAATTCGCGACAGCGCAGTGATCGTTTCTCCGTCAATCTTTTCAGGGGTGTGTTGCCCTCGCCACGTTTCAGGCAGAGAAATGATATCGACACCTTTCGATGCCTCTTCCTCTACCATTTTAATAATTTTTTCAAATCCCTGATCGCGAAAACACAAACTCACTACTTCAACCGGCCGCCCGATCTTCTGGGCCACTGCCGTTCCCGAAGCTATGGTTAAGCAGGCGCTTGCCAGGATCACCAAGGACAAAGGCCACATCTGTGTTGCGCCATTAAGATCGTTGTTCTTCATATTTCTATTCTGTTAGAATTCCATTCCCTGCATTTCCAGGAATCACATAAAAGTTAAACACCATTTCCTTTCAAAAAAAGGAAATTTACACCGAAGGCCGGTTAAGAACTCCCCCCGTCCAGAAGACGGAGGGAGAGCACACTTACGCAATAACCGAATTAACCTAAACCTATTGAGTGGCGGCGCCGTTCGGCTCGGCGGGCCAGTATGGATTCTGATAAATAACCTCCTGAGGGTTACCTGCAGGGTCATCACTCGTTAGCTGAAAAGCCTGGAATCCGATCGGCTCCAGATAATAGGCTTCCGTCCAGTTCCATCCATTGTACATCGCGTTGTTCGCATTGACGCGATAAGGCAGCAGATATTTTCCATCGCTTGCACTTGATGCGTTGGAGTTGTTGGATCCAAATGGAATGATCGGATACGTCGACGGATAATGTTTGTATGCATTGTCCCAAAGGTTGAATCCCTGTGGCTGATAGTTCTTCGCCATGTCGAAAGCTCTCCAGCGTTTCATGTCCATCCAGCGGGCTCCCATCGGAAGGCCGAAGTCCTCGACGTAAAACTCACTGAGGCGTTCACGGCGGATGTTAAAGGTTGTTGCATCCACAAGCGAGGTCCCGGAGTATTTCATCAGGTTCGTTTCCTGTGACAGGTTTGTTGCTGCAATGGTCTTTTGGAAATCAGGATCAACACCGGCGCGAATACGAAGCTTTTGCCAGTAGTCAGCTGCAGTTCCGTTGATGGCACCTTCACGAAGGTAGGAAGCTTCGATATAGTTCAGGTATGCTTCTGCTGCGCGGAATACAGGCCAGTTATTCTGTCCATCGGCGTTACCGAAGTCTTTGATGTCGGCATAAGGATAATAGCGACGGGGCATGTATCCGGTCTTTGCCTGGTTGATCGCTCCAAACGTGATCGGTGGATAACCCCACAATCCGCCACCATCAGTTGCATTCACACCGTTGATTGGTGGTTCAAGATACGCGTTCGATTGAATGGTTTTGTCGACAAAGCGCACGTCATCCTCACCGGAGATGAAGAGCTGAAGACGTTCATCGCGGTTTGCCTTTTCAAGCATGATCGTGGAATCCAGACCAAAGCCTGAGCCGGGTGCATACTTGGGAAGCCCGTTTTGCATCAGAAATACGTCGATGACTTGTTTCGTCACACCGCATCCGTTGTTTGGTCCTGAAGACATTGATGCACCTGCGGTATGATAGACACTGAGTGTTCTATCGTAATCGCGCCACATCAACACTTCAGGAAATGCTGAATTATTCCGGGAGTTGTACATTTCAAAGTAAGGATTCCAGTTCGCACCCACAGCCCCTACTCCTACCGGGGGATTCATGACGTGTGTATTTGGAACCAGCGCTACTCTGTCAGCTACCTGTTTTGCAGCATCCATCGCCTGCTCGAGAAAATAGTTGATCTCTTCATCGATGTTGATCGTGAAACCCGGATTAAGAGCTGCTCCGGGCCAGTTGGGACCTCCGGGAACGAATGGCGTTCCCTTATGGTACTTCAGCCACGTGGCTTCGAACAAAGCAACCCTCGACTTCAAAAGCAAGGCTACATCCTTAGTGATCCGGCTCTTGTTCGTGAGACTTAGCAACATGATCGCGCTGTCAAGATCGCTTATAATAAACCGTGCTACTTCGTTTCTGGGCATCCGCTTGTTAGCGGCAATCAGTTCATCTACTTCTGTTTCCTTAAAAGTTCTCCTGATGATTGGAAAATCACCGAAGTTGAACAGCTTGTCGAAATACACGGTTGCACGGTTCACATATACTTCACCGATATAGTGTCTGATATTGGGTTCACTACCGGAGATCTGACCTGCTTTCCACTTCGGAAGCACCTGTTCGAAGAAATAGTTTGAGTTCCGTATGCGGCTGAATGTATAACCACCCTGAGGTTGAGAGCTTCCGTAATCAGCAGGTACGCGCTTCATTCCCGGAACCCACCATTGCGAAGGGTCGCCGAAGTTGGCACAGAGCCACATATCATTGTGATATTCATAGCGCCCTACGTTCCATGCGGTTCCTCCGAAGAATTGATAGCCGCCCAGGGCATACGTTGCGAGGTCCGTTTCCGATCCGAAATATGATACCGGCGTAATCTTCGATTCCGGTTCACGGTCAAGAAAATCATTGCACGACACAAACGCAGTCGTGATAAGTATGATAAGAATGAATTTATTTATAGTCTTCATACAGTTTGAATTAAAGGGTTAGGTTGAGGCCAACTGAAAATACCTTTTGAATCGGATAAGCCGTTCCGATCGATCCGGCACCTCCTTGCGGAGTATTCATACCCATATACGCTTCAGGGTCAATAACCTTAGTAAGTTTTGTCCAGGTGTACAGGTTGTCACCGCTTACATAAAGCCTTACCCTTTGCAGATAAAGCTTCTGTGACAATCGGTTGGGTATCGAATACCCTAACTGCAGGTTCTTCAAACGCAGGTACGCGCCGTCTTGCAGGTATTTGGTTTGCGTCAACTGATTCTGCGCGGTGATCGTATAGGGACGCGGATAGTAGGCATCGACATTTGCGCCGTAAGGATCACCTTCCGGACGGTAGTAGTCGAGGTGAGGAACAAGCACCTGTTGGTTGCTCGAGCTTCCTGCAATTCCCCAGAAGGTAAAGTCACCGTCAGAATAGCCTGGTGTCACGCGTTGTGTTGCCGGCCACATATCGCGTTTGGCAACACCCTGAAAGAACACGTTCAAATCGAAACCTTTCCAGGCACCCGTCAGCGTAATACCGAACTTGTAACGAGGAAGGTCATTACCAATGATTTTTACATCACCTGGATCTTTCAGCGTACCACTTCCCTGAGAAATACGCCCGTCGGCATTGATGTCGCGATACATAATGTCGCCCGACTGCCATACCTGACCAAGCTGACTTTGTCCTCCATTCGGAAGTGATGCAAGGTGTTGAGTCATTTGCTCCTGAGTTCTGGCAATGTCGATGGTCTCGTAACCCCAGATCTCACCAAGTTTTCTTCCGGCATACCAGGAATAAAAGCTCGGTGAGGAGTTGTTGTACTTGGTGATCGTCTGTACTTCATCAGAGACGTTTACTGACAGCCCGTAGGAAAGCGGAGAGCTGTTGACATCGACCTGATCACGCCATCCCAGTAACACTTCGAAACCCTTTGATTCGAGGTTAGCATTGTTTGTCGCAGGCGCCGAGGTTCCCAGTGTATTGGTGATCGGCACGGCCGGTCCAACCATACCTTCGGTTGTGCGGTTGAAGATGTCGAAGTTACCTGTCAACCGGTTGCTAAAGAAACCGAAGTCAAGACCGATATCCCATGACTTAACACGCTCCCACGTTAGGTCCGAGCTCACAAGATTTGGTGCGCTGGAAACGTTGCTCAGCGCGCCATTGACAAGCCAGTTGGAGTTGGCGGCCCAGTTCACGCCTAAGTTTCCGGGAGTTATTTGTCCGATCGCCAGTGGCATGGTTGGATAAAAGGGATACCAGTTCGTCGTATTCATGTTACCCAATGAACCGTACGAACCGCGGATCTTCAACAGCGGAATGGCATTCGAAAGAGGTTCAAAGAACGGCTCGGCAGAGATGTTCCATCCGGCGGATACTGACGGGAAGAATCCCCAGCGTTGGTCGCCAACGAACCTGGAGGCACCGTCGTAACGACCATTGACTTCAAGGAGATATTTCTCTTTAAAGTTATAGTTGATACGACCGAAGAAACCGGCAGCCGTCCAGGTTTGTGAGTTACCAAACGCATCGCGCGGAGCAGACGTCGCCGCATCGATCGCGATCACATCAGGCGATATAAGACCGGTACGGGCAACACCGAATCCCTGAGCGTGATAATATTCTGCGTTAAATCCGACGAGTGCCTTGATGTAGTGACCATTGTCTGTCTGGATAAAATAATCCGAATAGATGTTTGTCGTGTAGTAGTCATTCTTATAGGCCTTTTGACCGATATAAGTATCACCCACACCTGATCCAAATTGTGACTCCGGAATGTTAACGCCATATCTTTCACCATTGCTGTATTGCATATAGATCGCATTCTGATTAACGTTCTGAAGCTCGTTTGTGATGTTCACGCTTCCGTTGGCATAGATGTTCCAATTCCCGACCGGGTTAACCGACACGGTGAACTTATGCTGATTCTGGTTGCGACTCATCACATAGCGGCCACCATCGCGCAACGCTATGGGTACATAGTTTGCATCCACACCATCCTCATAATGAACCGGCTGGTTGGCAATACGCCTTGAGTTTTGATAGAAGAATCCCCACTGGAGATAGCTTGGTGCATCGTAGTCGGTCCAGTTAAAACCGCCGATGTACTCAACTTTCACCCTTTTGTTGATGTTCGCACTAAGATTGACATTAAGCGTGTTGCGAACAAAATCCTCCGGACTATCACGCAACAGACCGGATTGGTCCAGGCGGTTACCCGAAATATAATAAGTGTATTTTTCGCCACCCCCACGGATGTTCAGGCTGTGCGAAGTAGAAGGCATGTTGCCCTTATACAATGCATCGTTCCAATCCGTGGATCCGAAGTACATGGGGTAGTATTTCGGATTGTTTGGATCAGTCGGACCCCACATCGGACCGGCACCGTTCGCATAAGCCTCCTGTCCCGCGATCAACGTTGGCGTAAGGTAGGTTGGTGCCGAGCCGCTGTTTCCGTAAGCAACGATATTATATTTTGTTGCATCCCAGGCATTGGCATACGGCTGCAATCCCATAGGCGACGAGAAGCGCACATTTCCGGCGTAGTTGATAACCGGCTTGATGTCTTTGCCCATCTTACCACTCTTAGTTGTGACGAGTATCACACCAAACGCCGCACGCGAACCATAAATGGAAGAAGAGGCCGCATCCTTTAGTACCGAGATGTTTTCAATATCCTGCGGGTTAAGCGAGTTGATATCACCCTCCACCCCATTGATCAGGATAAGGGGCGCCGAGATGGAGTTTTGAGGAACAGCGTTTGGACGTGAGAAGCCGCCACTGGATGTTCCGCCACTCGGTTGATTGGCGATCGTTCCGGTACCGCGAATGTTGATGGTCGGCGCTACGTCAAGCATACCTCCACCGGCACCTGTGCTAATGTTCAATCCATTCACGACACCCTGAAGCGCCTGTGCAACGTTTTGGACGGGCCGGTCTTTGAAATCTTCATAGTTAACACTACTTACTGAACCGGTAAGATTCACTTTCTTCTGTGTACCGTAACCAACGACAACAACTTCCTGAAGACTCGTCGACGATTCCGTCATCGAAATATCAATCTGAGTTAAGTTATCGATGGCTACAACCTGTGTTTCCATTCCAATAAAAGAGAATGTAAGAGTGGACGTTCCTTGAGGAACATCTAGTCTATATTTACCACCCGCGTCGGTCACTGTACCGAAGGTAGTACCTGTTACGATTACGCTGACACCAGGCAGAGGTTGCCGGTTGTTGTCAATGACAGTGCCCGTCACTGCTTTCTGAGCCAGAACACTACTCACTGCTGCTGTTGTAATCAGCAGTGCGAGTAGGAGCACGTTGTAGAGTTTTTTCATAGAGTTTAGGTTTGGGATTATGGTGTTTAATAGGGACAGACTTTTTACATCATAGGCCTGTTAAGGTTTACGGTTTGGGAAATAGAGAGCTGCATCCTGGACACACCAGGATCGGTTGAATTTCTCGGGAACTAGTAAATGGGAAGAATGTCCGGCTGGTTTTCGCTCTGAATGAACGAAGTACTAAGATATCAAACTAACAGAATAACAAAATGCAATTCATAGTTTTTTTTACATACACCACACAATAATTTTAAAAAGATCGAAAGCAACAGGTTGTAACGATTTCGCTGAACACCAATAATCACCTCTATTCATATATATCTTTTACGGTTAAAATTATAAGTGAATCGTTCATGACGACATTTATTACCGACTTCATTCATAAACTCCTTGTTATATGACATTTAACAGACTCCTGCTCCTGAATTCGCGACGTTATCTTAAGTACAATTACAACCAATTTACAGCGCCTGCAATAAGCAAACGTTTGATGTATCAAAAATGATTACACACTTACTTGCCTGCATCTTTCGTCAAATAGGAAATCATGTCACGAATCTCCTGTGACGAAAGACTATTCAATAATCCCTCGGGCATCACTGAAGTTTTTTGTTCTTCCATCTTACTGACCTGATCAGCATCTAAAACCACCACGTCGCCGTTCAGGGGCTGAAGGGTGATCGTAGAACCACTCCTCGATTTAAGCGTACCGAGTAAATTACGTTTGTCGGTTGTTATGATGTGATAGGCAACATAACCCTCGCGTATATAAGCGTTGGGGTCAACGATGTTGGTGAGCATGTCATCAACATTCCTGCGATCATATCCCGTCAGGTCAGGACCGATCGTTCCTCCTTCGTTAAACAATCTATGACAGGACCCACACCTTGTCGCAAAGATCCCCTTGCCGTTTGTTGCATCCCCCTTGCCGCTCTTAAGTATTGACACAACCTCGTTTATCCTGTTGCTTTTCATTTCTGTTGAAGCGGCAGCAACGTCCGGCCAGAGTTGTGTGGCAATGTCTGTGATGTCCTTATCACCTAGAAGCATCAATTGGCGACTGATGGATGCCGGCACATCGCGGCGATCGATGCTATGCGCTACAAATTTCTCACCCGATTTTGTCTTTCGACTGATAGCATCGAGCAGCTGGACGGCCCACGTAGTCCGCAAAGAGAGAAGGGAAAGAGCAGCCATACGCACGTCGGGATCTGAACGAAGTACATCCGGATAAGCCTCGACGACATGTGCTCCGATGGCGGGATCATCATAACGTGCCATTGCTTCAAGTGCCGCCTGTCGCACAGCCGGCGACGACTGAATTCCTTCCATGAGTCTTATCAGGGCAGGGACCGCAACAGGTTGATTGATCTCACCGAAAATGCGAATGTAAGAAAGACGTTCACCGATCGGTGCCCGCGGATCAGCGGCGACCTGCAAAGCTTTTGTAACCGACGGCTGATCGCCCTGCCGCAACAATAGGGCTACCGTCTCCTTTTCATAATGAGATTGAAAAGGCTTCAACGCTTGCACCAGTCGCGGCGATAGATTGGTCATGTCCTTTCCCCTCAAACCTTCTTCGATTCCGTTGATAAGCGGTTTGGCCAACTGCTGGGATGGAGCAAGCCCGGCAAGTTTTGCACATGCGTTAAAGCTTTCAGCGTCGCCTTCCATTATCCATCGTTGAGTAAGTCTCGACAGAATAGTTCCTGCCACCACGTCATTCGTCCACAATGTCCGGTCAGAAAACAACTCGACGATCGCGTCCTTATCTGATATTGATTTGGACTCCAACGCCCACCAGAGCTGTAACGGAATGTCCGGATCATTTGAATCATCGTGACTTCTCAAAAGACTGCCAACGATCGATATGGTCCTGTCGCCAGACAATCTTTTTGCTGTTGCAGCCAGCTGGCTTCTTACCTCCGGATGTTGTTCACGTGTCGCAAGTTCGGATAGTTCATTAGCCGTTGACGCGGATGGTTCTTTCGTATCGCCGATAAGCCTCACTGCCCACATTCGCACAGACCAATCGTTATGTCGAAGCGCGGCCAATGCTACATCATCTTTTATCCCTTCGATCGCGTGAAGCGCCCAAAGTGCCTCGAGTGCCGATTGACCATTACCCGACAACAGTTGTTGCCTGAGTGGCTTTACCAACGAAGTATCTTTCCGGTCGGAAATCTCTGTAAGGGCAGTCTGACGATACCACCGGTTTGGATTGGAAATTGTTTTCAAAAGTTCTTCCGCAGAAAGCTGTTTGATGTTGATTGTTGAAAAACCAGCTGGTATGCTTTTATTCCGAAGGCGATAGATGCGTCCCGTACTTTTGCTCCAGGTATCGCGGGGATCAACATGTGATAAACGGCTATCATACCAATCGCAGATGTAGACAGCGCCGTCGGGGCCAGTGGTAATATCCACCGGCCGAAACCAATGATCTTTCGTGCGCAGAATACGATCCTCATCTGTTACAGCGAAAGTGGATCCCGAAGGATCAAACCTGGTGAGTTGAACAAAACTTTGCATGGGGTTAATGGCAATCATCCGGTCGTGATAACGCCGGGGAAGGTTTTGTTCCTGGTACCGCACGAAAGCGTGGGTGAACCGGACCGCTTCACCTGTCAGTTTCATATCAGGAAGAAATCCAAGCGCGTAGGGATTGGTGAATGCGCCGTGCTTACCAAGATTACGAAGGTGATAGGCGCCCTGTTTATAGTATCGTCCCCTGGTCACTCCGTTGTCGCCTGAATAAATGCGGCCTTTGTCATCGATCTCGACATCAAAAGTATTCCCCCCTCCTTCTGCAAACACTTCAAAAATGTGTGATCCCGGATGATACCGCCAGATCGCCTGACCATCGAACCGGATATTTTTTGACACGTCAGAGCTGACGTTGGCCGTGCACGTACTTCCCTGCGCGCCATAAAGCCATCCGTCAGGCCCCCAGCGCAGGTTGTTCGCAACGGCATGAGTATCCTCAATTCCAAAGCCGCTCAACTCAACCTTCGGATCTCCGTCGGGAATGCCATCGTCGTCTGCGTCCGTGTAAGAAAGAAGATAAGGAGCATCCATGACCCAGATCTTACCTCGTCCGAAGGCGACGCTTGTGGCAATGTTCAATCCGGTGATGGCGTCAACGGATTTCTCAAATGTCCCGTCGCCGTCACTGTCTTCAAAAAAAGTAATCTTGTCTGCACCACGCACTCCCGCCGGCGGCGGCTGCGGAACCCGGTCATACTGCGCACGGATATGCTGATCCATACTGAGCACTTTCAAACCCTCGGGATAGGGGTATTGATTGTATTGCACGACCCATAAACGGCCACGATGATCGAATGTCATAAACACGGGTTGTGTCACTTCTGGTTCTGACAATACAAGATCTATTTCGATATCATCCGCGACACTAAATGCTGCCAATGCATCTTCCGGTGGTGTCGCAGCCGAGCTGTCCGAAAGAACACCCCTGCCTTCAAAAGTTTTCATGAAAGCCAACGCTTCATCGCTGCCCGCTATTTGTTCAAGCCTCGTGGGCCTTTCCGTTTGGCGACAGCAAGTCAGAAATATTGTAAACTGACCAAGGCAAATCAGGAAAAGCGCGGCTCTCATCTTAAGACTATCTACAGGTAGCCAGGAACGAAGCGACTTCGGCAAATACTTCTTGGGTGCCTGGATTGGTCGACACGCCAGTTGCCCGATCAAACCCGTGTTCGCCATTCCTGACCGGAATGAACTTATGCTTTACGTTCTTTGCCGTCAACTCGCGGTCCATCTCTACCGATTGCTGAAAAGGAACATCGCTGTCCTTATCGCCGTGTAGCAGTATCGTAGGCGGATATTTAGCAGATACATTTCTAGCCGGACAATACTGGTAAAACCATTTTTCATCCTTAACGGGATCCTTTCCACCTACCAACAACGGCCACTTACCATTTTGCCTGCAATACATATAGATGTCACCGCGATTGTCGCCGGAGACAGACATCGTTACCACTGTATCCGCGATGCGACTCATAGCCGTTTGCTCAGTCACGTGCGCACGGGTAGCGACGTAAAATGAGTCAGGCTTGGCATACCAATCGCCACGTATGTCCCCATATCCATAAAACGACACAATTCCTTTAGGAGGATCTTTCAGGATATAGCCGGTGGCGAGCGCCAGATAACCACCAGCAGAGTGACCGACGACATAAAGTTTCGATGGATCGATTCCAAGCATTGCCCCATTCTTACGAACCCAGGTGATCGCATCTTTTACATCCTCAAGGATTGCCGGAATCTTCGTCTCAGGAGCGAGTCGATAGTCGATCGAAACAACATTGTATCCTTCGTCCATGTAGAATTTCCGTTGATCTTCAGGTAAGCCGAGGCGGTTTCCGCCGATCAACGCTCCGCCGTGGATCCAGACGATTACAGGCCGGGCTTCCTTGGTTGCCGTATTCCTGTACAGGTCGGCACGGATCGCAGTTTTTTCAACCGTTTTGTACACATAAGTTTTCTTTTCAAATGGTGTTTGCCCATGGCAGAACAGGGACAACATAAGGGTAAGGATGGTCAACGATATATTCCTCATAGTTAGCAGTGGTTTGCAAAAATGCGCCCGCCCCTGGCCAGTGGCCATTACGTGGTAGCGGAACATGTGCTGATGAGGATACCGAAGTGTCAGCTGGCTGTCCGAGTTGTACTCACAACTCAATAATTTTACACAAACGACGGTCTTCTCTTTGAGAGTTTGTAATGTCTCTTAAAAAAACAAGCGGCTAACGGAAGAGATATTTAAGAGCTTGAACTAAATGTATCACTCCCGGGTGGAAATTACAACACAAAGATCGTGAGTGGGTGGTGTTTAATTCTGTGTGCGGTTGCAAACCATTGCAAGAAGCGGCTGGGAGTGGGCAGATGTTACAAAGAGAAGGGCGCCGGATTACAACCATTGCGTTTCGCCGCCAACTTCACCCATAAAAAAGATAACCCGTCAGATCGCTGACGGGTTCTTGATAACTAAACTAAACTGATACTATTCAGGATATTAATATCCCGGGTTTTGAGGAGTGAGTTCTGGATTGTTAACCATTTCTGCTTTTGTAAGCGGGAATAACAAATGTTTCTCCTGTAGAGCCTGATTTGAATTCTTGTTAACGTGCCCCACGAAGTCATCAAATCCTTTGGTGGTGTGGTTATATACTTTTCTGAGGCGTACCATATCAAACCAGGTGATACCCTCGAAGCAGAGCTCCAGCCAGCGCTCCCTCCAAACGGCCTGCTGAAACGTTGCTTTCGTATATGTACCAAAACCGGGTGTAACCAATTGCGCTCTGTCTCTAACCAACTTAAAGGCATCGAAAGCAGCTTGTGTAGGACCAGTCACCTCATTTTGTGCTTCAGCATAAATCAGGAGAACTTCCGCAAAACGAATCATCGGTACGTTGAGATTGTCTTTTGCAGAGCCTGGAACCCCAGGACTACCGTTGGCGGTGATATTGAAGTGTTTAAAGATATAAGGAGCACCGAGGGAAAACGGTGCACCGTTTCCATTGGTATAATACGAATCGTAAAAGTATCCTTCCTGATCTTTGGTCCGGAGATCACCTGCATCATAGGAGTCATAAAAATCCTGCGTCGGTATGGTACTACCTGTTCCGGAAGGTCCGCGATAACTCACTGGTTTAAAGTTAGGAAACATGTTCTGCATAGGATTTTCAGCTACATCCGCATTGTACTGCAGCATGAAAATATGTTCGACCGTGTTCTTTAACGCTTGATCGTGAACCTTTTTGTAAGTATCAAAAAGAGCAATACCTGCCGCGTTGTCAATGACTTCTTTCGCTTTGTTTGCTGCCAATGTAAAGTACTCTACACCTTTATTGAGTGGTTGACCCGCCATCGTCAGGTAAACTTTGGATAAAAGTGATTTAACAGCAGACTGAGAAACTCGTCCCGACTTATCAGTCCAGGGTAATCCTGCCTGTTCTGCAAGGACCAGGTCAGCCACAATTTGATTATAAACTTCCGCCTGAGGCGTGCGGACAGGGAAGAAATCTTCCGAAGTTGACGACTGGGGATGAATTATCAACGGAATGTCGCCCCAGAGTCTGACGGCATAGAAATAAGCCCAGGCACGGAAAAAGAGTGCTTCGCCAATTACCTTTGTCTTGACTGCTTCGTCCATTACTATTTTTGGAACATTGTCAATGACAAGATTCGCATTTGCAGTGACTAAATATATACCTCTCCACCAATTCTGGATATGACCTGTATTCGCGTCATAGGAAAGTGTATACAAGTTATTAAGGTCAGAATTTTGAGCTGTTTCTGTTGTAGTCGTTCCCGTGGGGGCTTCCAGCAGCTGCCAATTTGACGAGAAGATGCCGGCTCCGTCGCCATAAAATCGTGCAGAGGCGTAGACTGCAGCCACCGCAGCGTCTGCGTGATTAGGCTGTGTATAAAAGCTCTCCGGCGTAAGGTTTGAAGGATCGCTTTCATCCAGAAATTCTGAACATCCTGCAGCCCCCAACAACAATGTCACACACAGAAACACTTTGCTTATATATCCAATTCTATTATTCATATGAATTATCATTTAATTAATTATAAGCCTATGTTCAGACCAACCATCCAAACTGTTGACTTGGGATATTCATGCCACATCATACCTTGTGAGAAGGCGCTGTTATTTCCAGCCTGATTGGTTGGTGTTATCTCAGGATCTCCATACAGTTCATCATCAACAATTAAGAAGAAATTTTGGACAGAGGTAAAAATTCTCAATTTGCTCAATTTTATTCTTTCCAAAGTACCAGGTGTGAAATTGTAACCGAGCACGAGATTTCTTCCGCGAACGAATGATCCGTCCTTGATCCAATGAGAGTCAACGTTGGTTACATAGCCTGCACGGGTATCGCGGATTTGAGCAATCATCGTATTTTGATTGGTCGGGGTCCACGCATTTAACACGCTTCTGTAGCTGTTCGCCAGTGCCTGGCGATCCTCACTTGGATGGAGGTTCATATCCATGATGTCATTGCCATATGAATATTGAAGTTCGAGGGTAAGATCCAGATTCTTAAATTTCACTGAGTTGGTAAGCGCGCCCCATGCTTTAGGGCTTCCGTTACCAATGATCTTCCTATCCGCATCTGTTATGGCATAATCGCCATTTACATCCTCATATTTAATGTCACCAGGGAGAATGGTAAGTCCATTCCGATAGCTTACAAATTTTGCTGCTTCTTCAGCCTCGTCTTCACGCCATGTTCCCAATCTGGTAAGTCCCCAGAAAGAACCAACGGGTTCGCCGATACGTATTATATTGGTAGGGTTTGTAAAATTTGGCCCGCCAACATTGAAAATATCAGAAGGAGTTGCTAACGAAAGCACCTTATTCTTGTTGAAGGAGATGTTAAAGGAGGTGTTCCAGGTAAAATTATTCGACTGAACATTTACAGATGTAAGTGTAAACTCAATGCCTTTATTTTCCATGGATCCTACATTTTTCCGGATGATGGCATAACCGCTCGATTGAGGTACGGGCGCATCCAACAACATGTCTGTTGTTTTTCTATAATAAAGGTCGGTCTCGATCATCAGTCTGTTATTGAACAGCCCTAATTCAAGGCCAATATCTGTTTGTGCGGTTTTCTCCCATTTCAAATCAGGGTTCCCCAATCTGTTAATGCCCGTTCCACCTACGCCCGCATCATTCCAGATAGCGCGGTAATCAGATCTTAACAGCGATAATGATGAGTAAGGAGGTATTTCGGAGTTACCGGTAAGCCCATAGCTGGTCCGTAATTTCAGGTTAGAAATGAGGCGGTTGTCTGCCAGAAATGATTCATCCGAAATGCGCCACGCCAATGCCGCGGACGGGAAGAAAGCATACTTGTTGTTATCACCAAACTTCGACGAACCATCTGCACGGCCTGTCACAGTCACCATGTATTTACCCATTAAACTGTAGTTGATCCTACCAAAAAATGAGTTTAACGCCTGACTCGTTGAATTCGAGTATATGGTTCTGTTATCACTACCAGCCCCGACGTTATTAAACATAAAATAGTCGCTTGGAAAATTTCGTGATCCCTGATCGATAATAAAGTAGTTCGTTTGCTGCCATGAAAGCCCCAAAAGACCAGTAAAGGCGTGGATGTCGTTAAACGTTTTATTATAGGTCAAATAATTTTCAAAGGACCAGAAGGGTTCCCTCGAGTTACTGGTCGCAGCAGTGGCAATACCAGAAGGGCTTAATGTACTGGCGCTGGATTCATTGTTCTCCTGTGTAACAACGTTAATCCCCAACACGCTTCTGAACGATAACCCTTTTGCTAAGGTAATGTCAGTAAACACGCTTCCCATCACCGTTTGTGTGTTGAGAATATACTTACGGCCATATAATCTGGCCATTGAGCTATACGTACCTTCTGCATAAGGATAGTCCCTGTTACTGGCAAATGAGCCGTCTGGATAGGTTACTGGCAGGAAAGGAAAGTCTTCAACAATCTGCCGGGCCACGGCATCATTTATGTCAACCAAATTCTCCGTCTGGTAGTTGTAACTTAAGGTACCCCCAACTTTCAACCATTTTTTGACCTGATCGTCGATCGTAAATCTGCCAGAGTAACGGGTAAGGTAGGAAGTCTTGATGTAGCCGACATCATTCCTGTACCCGAGGGAGAGTGAGTACGTCGTGCGCTCGTTTCCGCCGCTAAAACCTAACTGATGATTTTGTGAAAAACGGCTTTGAGTTGTTTCTTTCAACCAGTCTGTATCGTGAAGCGGATTACCAGAGGCATCAAAAACGCGGGGATCTGTTCTCCGCAAAGCAGGATTCAGATAGGCCCATTTCCCGGCATCCCAACCGACGGGGTCAAATTTTGCCATGTTAGTCCAAGCTAAATCTTCAGTATCCATATATTCCTGAGCATTCAACACTTCCCGTGTGTTAGGGCCCTTTGTGGGAACACTGAAATCAACATCATACGTTACTTTTCCTTCACCGGATTTCCCGCGCCTGGTAGTAATAAGGATAACACCATTAGCTCCCCGCGCGCCGTAGATGGCAGTGGATGAAGCGTCTTTCAGCACCTCCATTGAAACCACGTCGTTTGGATTGATATAATCTATGGCACTGCTGAATTGATCCTTCGTACCCTGAGGCATTTGAACTCCATCAATTACATATAACGGGTTGTTAGAGGAGTTAATTGAACTGAAACCCCGGATGCGCACGTTGGCTCTTCCTCCCGGACGACCCGAGTTGGTGTTAACCTGCACACCGGCGACTTTGCCGGATAAGCCCTGATTCAGGGATGCGGCGGGACGTTCCTTGAGCTGGTCTTCATCCACGGAACCGACTGCACCGGTTAAGTCAGATCTCCTCTGAGTACCATAACCGATAACTACAATTTCATCTAACGCAGTAAGGTCGGACTCAAGTACAATGTCAAGTGTCGTCTGATCTCCTACTGGCTTTTCCGTCGTCTTGAAACCGACAAAGGAAAACAGAAGCGTGGAGCCAGCGGGTGCCGCAATCGAAAACTTTCCCTGCGCGTCCGTCACTGTACCTGTAGGTGTTCCCTTTACAAGGACGTTGACGCCAGGCATACCTGCGCCCTCGCCATCATTAACTGTACCTGTCACGACTCGTTCTTGAGCCAGGCCGACCGAGATTACCATTAGCAACAAAGCCAATGATAAACTCAATCTTTCGTAGAGTTTTTTCATAGAAAATAGATTTAGGATTAGTTGATTTTATTTTTACAACACGCGCGAATAGCCCACACGTATCATATTGAAAGGAAGTTAGTATTTAGAATACTATTTCAAACGTTTGCTATTCAAAAACTTACCGGCCAAAAAAGAGGGCAAAGGCTGAATTGAAATTTTCGTGGGGGAAACGCACATTTTATAAATGGCTAATTATTAATGCGTTACAAAAGCAGGTATTTAAAATACACTGCCGGTTACATACATTTATTACCGTTAATATAAACTTGTAAAAGAGCCTCCATTATTCTTCTGCCCCTGGTTTGCTCGAATTGAATTGATTGGAAATCAAGCAAAGTAGGCGCGTGGACTTTGTGTGTGATCAGGCGTTTGATGCTGCTGAATTCTTACTGGAGTCATAAGTATCGGGCCATTCAGGCAGGACAATCATTAGTGAATTCACTCGTGTTTCAAACACGCTGTCGGGCTTACGCAGGATGCGCTCACTGTTCGACGCGCCACGGTTAGCAACGCCATCACCATTGATACTATTGGTACTTGAAGGCCTTTGCCATGACATTCCTCTCAGACTTAGGTATCCCCACTTTTTCTGCAATTGACTCCCATTTAGAAACTTCAGACTGAACACTACTAATTATATCTATTGACTTTTCATCAGAAACTCTAAAGTATGGAGCTACCTCAAGTGCAAGGTCTATTGACAACGCATTGTCTGTCGTTGATACGTTTAAACTAAGTCCTGTACCTGTTGGAACTGGATTAATATCATATGCCGGTGAAAGTATCCATCCTTTGTCAGTCAAAAGAAATCCATGATTTCTTAAATGATCATCAGTATTACTAATCGAGATATAAAAGACAATCCGTTTCCACAACTCTTCAAGATCTGTATCGGGACTAGCTCCATTTTGCATTATGAATTCAGCCAAATCCAAATAGCTTACACCTGAGGAATAATGGGTTCCATCAGTACGTCCAAGCAATGTCATTGCCGAGGCAAAGTGAATACGCTCTCCTTCCGGTGTTCGATCAAATCGTTTTGTTAAGAACGTGTGTCTCTTACTATAAAATTTACCAGTAATTGATTCCGGTACGTTAATGCCTGCGTTTCTTGCCAGATCACAGGCTACTTTTTCCCAACCTCCGATGTTGCGATCATCTTGCAGGCTGGGGAATTTCGCAATCCATAATTCGCCTTCTTCGTCTAACACGCTTGCTTTCGGACGGGCTCCGCCAAGAGAAGATCCTGGAGTGAGTAGCAAATTTATCCACTTTAAGTTTTCTGCATCATCTGTGGTATCTTCCTCTAGCTTCAGACTGGCATGCTCCAATTCTCGAATTGAAGTCCATGGTGGAGTCGCCATACCAGTGCTAATGTTTAAGAACGACCCTTCGAGAGAATCCTTAAATCTAATGGCACCCATTCTATGACCATCATAAACTCCAAGGAGATAATCGGTTTCAAAGAGATTGTTCGGTTGTCGTCCCTGGCTTCTCGCTATCACAGCTTCGCGTCTATCCATTAGTGTTCTTCCCCAGCGGTCAGGTGATGAATCAAGGAAAATTCCGAAGTTTGGTTTCTCATCATTGAGATACTGTATCCCACTAAAGAAGCCCAAGTCAGGATCTAAAGTTTGTGCGCTCCGTGACTTAAGCCAAGCCTCATCATATTCAAATGAAAATATTTCCTTTCCCCGAAGAAGCGTAGAATGAAGTAAACCCATCAAGGTAGGCCGTCCAAGACGAACCCAGTCGGCATAAACATAGATTGTTCGATGTGCGCCTTTCTTAGCCATTCCTATTTAGAGCTTTTTGGTGCACGTTCTTTCACGATGAGTTCGGCATCCTGCAGTTTTCTTCCTAACGGATCATCTCCTGCCAGTTTGAGTAGATCTTTTTCAAGTCCCAAAACGAACAACACTTGGGCATAAGCGGCCATGGCAACACCCCCGGCACCTTTTTCAATATTCCAAAGGGTTGGTCTGCTAATATCAGCGCGCTCAGCAACCTGTTCGGTACTTAGCTTTCTTCGAAGTCGGGCAAGCTTTATGTTTTCGCCTACCTGAACAAGCGTCTTTACCATTTTCGGTAATAGAATAACTTTCCTCGTTCTCATAATGTTAATTATATTTAACAAATATAGCCGATTTGATAATAATATCTATCATTATAGCACTTGAATGGCGACAGCGCACCTATAAAAGGCAAAGGCAAAGCTGCAGATATTGCTGAAAAAAGAGGCGGGATAAGCCTTTAAAAGGCTATAACTCAGTAGTTTAAATAAACTCCAGAAGTTTGGGATGCGAAAACCTGTCACAAATCCCTCCTTCCGTCGCTATCCTTAACAAGTTCTAATCTTCCAATGCAGTTCGAGATCCTATTGGATGAAGAGACGGCAAGAACTAGGTGAGTGGTTGAAGGAAATAAATCTTGATTTCATTCCCCCAGAAGAGAGGATGCACTTAACGAAACAGCAGACTATTTTTAGAAAACGTTACTACTACACTCTTTTTAGAACCGCCAGATATTCTGCAGTTCAATGATATGAACACCAGTGGGCAGAATGAGCGGTGCCTTCGCTAACTTTTCAGCCAATATCCCCGTTGGCAAAGGTCTGAACTTTCTGATCAGCCCTAATCTGTTTAAGAATATCAGAATTTGCCCACTAATCCTTTCTCCGAATCGATCCGACCCTTTTCTGAGCAGCAGTCCCGGCCTGAAAATAATATATTGAGTGAATGCTAGCCCACCGATGTATTTCTCCAATTCACCTTTTATCATCGAATAAAAAAAATGACTACCAACTGCCGCACCATACGCGGAAAGTAACACCACACCTGCCACTCCGTTTTGCCTGGCAATGTCTGCAAATCTTGCAGGAATCTCAAAGTCAATGTTTTTTTGTCTGTCTTTGGAACCAGCTGACTTTAATGATGTACCCAGGCAGGAGAAGACAACATCCCCTTTGATCATCGGAGATACTTTTTGCAGATTGCTGAAATCGGTAACGATATAAGATAGCTTTGGATGCTCCATACTCAAAGGTTTACGAACAAAGGCAACTACCTCGGTATAGCCCGGGCTACCAAGCAAAACATCGACGAGATCTTTTCCTGTTGCTCCAGTTGCCCCGATAATTAATGCTTTCATATGGTTCAGAATAATCTCAATTCAATATGGAAAGGCGAATAGGACCAAAGGGGAATTGCATTTTTACATGCTAATTGGAACTCATTGAAAGAATAAGGATAGTAGGGCCACCCTATTCTCTTTGAACCTGGCTTGACTATTTTTTAATAAGCCAACTTTCAACCGCTCTTGAGAAGTCAGACACATCAATCGGGTGCCTGCTGGTAATCAGGTTTCCATCGACTACCACAGCTTGATCCAGCACGGTGCCACCTGCATTCTTCAAATCAACCTGAATGTTCCAATAGCCTGTCAGTCTTCTTCCCCTTAGAATATCGGCTGAAGCCAATACTACCGGAGCATGACAGATCGCTGCAATCAGTTTGCCTGACTTGTTAAAATCCTGAATGAATTTGATTACATCCTTATCGAAGCGGAGGTTGTCGGGATTCCATGCACCGCCAGGAATAAAGACCGCATCATAGTCGTTCACTTTGATCTGGTCTGCCGTGCGATCGAATTTGATCCAGCCGACAGGTTGCAGATATTGAATCGCCATAATGTGTGTTTTGGACATTTCAGGGTATTGCAGGCCATAGCGTTCAGGAGCGGGAACAAACCTGGGTGCAATGATATCAACTTTTCCACCGAGTTGTCTGAAATACCAGACTGGTCCAAGCAGCTCTATTTCTTCAAAGCCATCAGCAGCAATAACAGCGATCCGCTTTCCTTTCAATATGGTTGAATCTTTGACAGGAGTGAAAAAGAAAGAACGCAATGCCTCGTTACCAGGAGCATTCAACAATTGTGAAACAGGCATGTTCACAACCACGGCCGGAGAACCCAATTGATTTAATACGGTCAGCTCATGGTTATTCAGTTTTGTGGCTTTTTCTTTCATCTGCGCTTGTGTTTGAAATATGGTAAGGAGGGTAACTGCACCCATCAGAATAAAGTAATTCTTGTTTTTCATCTTCTTTGATTTTAATGTTTACAATCAATAACGACTCATGATAATTAGTTAGTCACGGTTAAGGGCACGAGTCGACGCAAACCTGTCTGGAAGGGCTGTCTCTTGATGCTGGTGTTTAGAAACTCGAGAACAGGTTGTATCGGAGGAAAATTTAAATGGTATTTAAAGGCATCTTCATTTCTGAACTTTTCATAGGTCATGAATTGTGTCCTGTCATTCTCAAATTGAGATAACCCGTAAGTGATGACGCCTGGTTCGCTCCTGAATTTGGGCATCGCTGTTTCATACAACTTTGTGAAGTTATCTTCTGCGCCTTTTTTGCAATCAACAAAAAGCATGATGACAATCGGGTCATCATCTTTTCCAGGAGCCTTGCGCCATTCACTTTTTGAAAGACGTGCAAGGTCTTTCAGGTGGTACGTTTTTACGGGCTGGACTAACCCGGTCTTTGGCAGTGCTAGCAACGCCTTTACTTGAGTGCGTTGAGAGAAGTCTTCGAACTGGCCTTTATTATTCCATCGTTCCAGGACCCATAAGATGGAAGGATGTTGCTGTTCCTGAAAAACTTCCGCCATGATGTTGTGTTCATTAGCAAGCGCTTGCTGCACATAGGTATTGAGTGCCTTACCAAGTTGTTCTTTGGCGTTCTCATGAATCTCATACCTGGTAATTACAACGTAAGCATCTGTCAATTTCAATTCCGTAATTTCGACTGTCGCGTATGTGCCTGGACTATTTAAAAAGAAGCATAGCGTTGTCAGTGCCCACGATATCCTGATCGAGGCTCGCGCATATAAGTTCATTTTCATTGTTCTCGGTTTTAGATTCAATTGATTTGCGAAAACTGCCAACAATAAGTCGGAGCATATCCCACCTTCGCGAAAGCCTGCGGCTGGCGAGGCCTAATCAAGAAAAATTCACCTCTTGATTTCCTATTTTGCGAGCTTCAATAGGAGGTCCGACAGCGTGTGGGGTTGAGAAAGGAATGGGGAGTGGCTCGTGTTAACTTCAAGGACGGTCTTGATTCCTGCGGCAGCAATCATACGACCTTGCAATCCCGGGGAGATCACCACATCCTGAAGGGTCTTGATATACACTTTTTCGACCGCACCAAAATTCCCATCGGTCAAGGTGACTTTATTCGTGAAGGGAATAGCGGGCTCCGCGCGATAATTGGAGATCACAAGATTCCTATTGGCTTCCGTGCCATCGTTAATAAATAAATTGGTAAGGTGTTCCTTCTTTACATCGAGTGTCAATTGATCGGCAGAAGGCACAAGGCTAGGACCCAATTTGGAGTCAGGGTCTGAATAAGCCAGATCAGTAAGCGCCTGACCATTTGCCGGAAGGAATGCTCCAACGTAAACGAGTTTGCTGATTCTGGTCGCGGCCCTTTCCGCAACATGAGTGATAACCATTCCACCCATACTATGCCCAACCAGTATAACCTTACCATCCGCTTTTGAAATCGATTCAATGACCTTGTCGCGATAAACATCGAGGCTAAGCGTTTGTGTCGGTGTCTGATCTTTTCCATGTCCAGGCAGTTCAACAATAATCACCTTATGTCCTTTCTTATCCAGGTCAGCGCGGACAATCTCCCAGACATAGGGAGCCTGCCATGCGCCATGGACCAATACGTAGGTATTTGATTTTGCACTGGTGTCATCCTTTGTACCTGATGAAAATACTGTCATAGCAAAAACTGCTGATAGCAGCGATAAAATTGCGTTCTCAATGATCATATATTAATTGTTGTTGGGGTAAGAAATTGAAGTCCTATTTGAGTTGATGAACTTGTCAGTCAAAAATTATCCGGTGTTGGTATGTTAAATCCATTCAGGATCATGGCGATGAGGCAGTAGCCACCGATAAGGAAGTACAACTCGGCAACTTCATCTCTTCCAAGAATTTCAATGGCGTAGTTATAGGTGGAGTCGGAAACGATGTGCCCTTTGACCAATGCATGTGCAATATCATGAGCAATCGCCTCCTGATCATTTAATTCCTTGGGACGACCACCAGCGGCAAGCGTGGCAATACAGCCTGGTGATAGTCCAAAAGCAGCGGCCATAATTTCATGTGCATAGAGCTCGAAGCCTGCACCAAAAGAAGCACCGACCGTTAAGATGGCTACTTCACGTACTTTCTTATCGAGCTTTGCATGATTATCAAGGGCCCGAATAAAAGTTAGAGCAGGCACACCGAACTGTGGGTAATGCAACATAGGTGGAAATGGACCAATCAATGCTCCGTCTCCATCAGTCATTGTTACCTGCTGTTGGCTTCCACCCACAAGTGCCGCAATACCATCATGAACCTGACGTAGGTCGGCATCAAGCCTTTCGGGCTTTATTGGTCGGATACGCATCGTATAAATTGTGATTAGTGCTACGTTGTGAATGGAATTGAAACCGCAAAATGTAAAACGCTGAATGTAAAATGCAAAAGTTGTCTGGCGCCATAGGATCAGGAATCTGGCTTTATAAACTGCCCATCGATTAGCACAAATGCCATACGGCATAGCTTTCCGGATCGATTTGCCCAGGCATGATTGGTACCATTCTGTATGACTATATCGCCCTGGGAAATCGTTGTTTCACCTTTATCCAACACGAGTGTGATCTCGCCCTCGAGTACAATTCCGTAATCAACCGTCTTTGTCTTATGCATCAGGGGATGAGGGGATCCGGCTTTTGAAGTGGAAGCATGTTCTCCGCCCATGGCTTTGAATTTTTCTGCTGCATCAGCTCCGGTTAATCTCCGGACCTCTTCACCCTCCGGTGGAAAGTCAATAACCCGGATACGCGTTCCGCTTTGAGGTGGAGCAAGCACCAATCCGCTCTCATTACCTTCATGAGGTTGATCAAAAATTAACGCTGGTGATTCGGAAGTATGCCAAACTTCGATGAAAGTTGGCCCGCCAGGACCGCCAACAAGTTGGGCTCTGGTAGGTGGAGCATTTGAAGCGACGACTGCATTTCCATCTTCATCATGACCGGTCACGATGCGTCTGAATGGTTGTAGTTGTGTTTCCATTATTCTGCTATTAGTATTAAATGCTTTTGTTTCTTTTGAAAACAAACACACCCAGATAATGAAACACCACCCCAATCGCCCATGCTGGAGTCGTCCATAAAGGCCATGGATAGGTAGTACTGGTCAGATACCAGATCAGCCAGATCGCCGGAGTCGCGAGCAGAAAAACAGTAAGGTGAATCCTGAAGCCTTTTTTCAGAGACTCAATTGATTGTGGAGCCCAATTCGTTTGTCGGATCATAAAAATAGATTTAGAGATTGAAGTTTTTTTTGACGTGTAAATATTGCGCTGATACGTCTGAAGCGGGGGCGAAAATCATGTCAAAAAGGGGTGAAAAACGTCCTGATTGCTGCTTGCGCAGGGTTTGGAAAATCAGAAATACATAATTTTAAAGTGAGCATGCATGACTTCAGCCCGGTAATGAGTTGCAGATCAGAAGAAGCATGTATTTTATTTTTGATAATTTAGATACGCCTGAGACTGGCAAACTCCAATGAAACGGGCCTGGAATAAATACTACCCCCTATTCCTTCTGTTCATATTCTGGCTGCATGAAGGCAGGCTATATGCCCAGCCTGGCTTTGTGAATTTTAAACACATTTCCTATCGCGAAGGCCTGGTGCAAAGTCCCATTTCCGGGTTTATTCAGGACGATCAGGGTTTCATCTGGTTCGGCAATCACAAAGGTCTTACACGTTATGATGGCTACGAGTTCAAGACATTCTTGCACCGAGTATCAGACACCAGGAGCATCAGTAACGATCGCGTGAATGCTGTCTTTATGGACAGTGAGCATATCATCTGGATTGCCACCGCCAATGGATTGAATCGCCTTAACCGTGATCTCGAAACATTTGAATCTATTGATATCCGGCCGATAAAAGGTGGAAGAAATTACGTTTCGTGTATTGCTGAAGATGGTCAGGGAAATCTGTGGATCGGGACTTCTGCCGGCCTTAAGAGATTGAACAAAGTCACGAAGGTCCTTGAGGACGCTTCATTAACAGAGGCTATTTCGATAGCCCAGGAGCCGGTATATTCATTGTATGTTGATAAAAGGAGGAACCTGTGGGTAGGATCGAAGAGCGGGCTGCGCAAGTTTGATCCGGTTTCGAGAAAGATGCTTGAACTGCCTGACGCCATTAAGTCCAGCAAGGTGAGTCAGAACGTAAGAATAATTGCCATACGGCAGACAGGCGATGGTGATATGTGGTTCGGTAGTGAAACTTCCGGCGCCTTTCGCTTCGACGCCGAAAGCGGCAGGATCAAAACCTATACATTCAAAGAGCACTGCTCCAATTGTGTGGTATCTGACTGGATCAAAGATATACTGGTCTACGATGACAATACTTTGTGGTTTGCAACACAGAATGGTATTAGTCAGCTGGACATCAGAAGCGATGTCTTTACTACCTATCGACACGATGCCACCAACAACAATACAGTCAGTGACAACGTAGTACGAAGTCTGATGAAAGATCGCGCGGGCTGTGTATGGGTCGGCACTTTCTCCGGAGGCATCGATTTCTTTTATCAGGGAAATTCAAACTTTACCAATATCGGTGAGGCTGTCGGCCCGAAGGGATTGTTGCATCCGCTGGTCAACGCACTCGTTGAAGATTTGGACGGTTCTCTTTGGGTGGGCACATCCGGTGGCGGGTTGAGTCATATTAACAGACAAACGGATTCTTACACTCATTATTCAGTAAAGTCGCCGCTTCAGGGAAGGGTTGCCAACGGCGTCAAGTCGCTTGCTGTGGATAAAGAAACTATGTGGATTGGCACACTCGAAGGATTGAGCCTCTTGCAAAAGACTTCCGGAAAGATGGAACACTTTGATATCCCCGGGCGGGGCAGACTCGGCGAAAAAATAATCCACGCTATATTACCTGATGATGATGGCGCCTGGCTTGGTACCAACGGCGGTGGGTTGAAATTCTTTCGCAATGGTCAAACACTTTTGTCGTACCTAAATGAAGGCGATATTGAATTGCTTGCGGACAATTTCGTGACGGCGCTGATAAAAGATTCAGATAATAGGCTTTGGGTGGGCACGCAAAACGGAATTTCAGAGTACGACATTCAAAAGAAAACATTCACGAATAGATACAGAAAAGGCAAGGAGGGTCCCGGCCAGCTAAGTCACAATCACGTAACGGCCTTTTTCCTTGATTCAAAACAAAGATTGTGGGTAGGTACTGAAAACGGCCTTAATTACTTTGACACAAAATCGGGGCAATTTCACATCATTTCAAATGTATTGGGACTACCCGACAACTTCATTCACGCGATCACAGAGGATAAAGATGAAAACTTATGGTTTAGTACCGACCAGGGCATCGTAAAGTTCTCCTTCAGAAAATTCAGTACTCCATTTGATGCACACGACATCCAGTTTACCCGCTACAAATTTTCAGACGGATTATCCGGTAACCAATTTTCCAATGCGTGCGGTCTGGCCCTGCAGACAAAGGAGTTGGCATTTGGAGGAATGAACGGGCTATCTATATTTTATCCCGATAAAATTCTTATAAACACAAATGCCGCTACGATTGCGTTGACCGAAATACTGATAAACAATAAAAACCTTCCCATCGGAAGTGAATCGCCGATAGACAAATCCCCGACACGTGTTGATAAAATGACCTTAAATTATGATCATGGGCTCGTGAGTTTCAAATTCGCGGCGCTGAATTATATCAATCCGCAAAAGAGCGAGTATGCCATCAAACTTCTGGGGTTACGTGGTAGTGAGGCATGGCAGCAGATCGGAAACCAGAGGTTGGTCAACTTTACCAATCTCCCTCCCGGAGACTATACCTTTCAGATCAAGGCATCAAACGATAATCAGATATGGAGTGATGAGATCAGGGAAGTAAGTTTAATAGTGTTACCGCCGTGGTGGAGAACCTGGTGGGCTTATGTTATCTATATTTCGCTGACGATAGGAATTATAATGGCGGTTCTGGGGCTCTGGGAGTATCGCAGGCGCATGCGCGCCGACTTGCAGATGGAACATATTCAGAACGAACGCCAACGGGAGCTGCATCAATTGAAGATGGATTTCTTTACTCATATCTCACACGAGATCCGAACGCCCCTTACACTTATTCTCGGACCGGTTGAAAAACTGATTGACAATTATGCCGGTGAGCGATTCGTCAGTAAGCAGCTTCACCTGGTGAGGAAGAACGCCCTGCTGCTGATGAAACTTGTCAGTGAACTCATGGACTTTCGGAAAGCTGAAGAGGGGCATATGAAACTTTATGTTTCCGAATACGACATTGTACCTTTTAGTAAAAATATATTTGACTACTTCGAAGGACTAGCCGTCGACAAGAGCATTACCTATAAGTTTCTGAGCAATGAAGAGTCGATACATGTATACATCGATCCCAATCAACTCGAAAAAGTGATATTCAACCTTCTTTCAAACGCATTTAAGTTTACTCCCACCAATCGAAGAATTGCTCTTACTATCGAATGCTGCGGTGAATGGGTTGACATTCACGTGGTCGATAACGGAAAAGGGATCAGCCATGCTCACCAGGAGCACTTGTTTAAGAATTTCTTTCAGGCCGATGATTCGGGCAGGCAAAATATCGGAAGCGGCGTCGGACTCGCGTTTTCGAAGATCATTGTCGAACTTCATAAAGGGACGTTGCATTTCAAAAGCAATCCCTGGACAAACGAAACGCCAGGTAACACGACCTTTACGATATCGCTTAGAAAGGGAAAAGATCATTTTGATCAGACTCAGATTATTTCAAGATCGACGTATTCAAACGAAAGCGACGACGTCGTTCACTTTTATTACTCAGTGCCTGGAGATGGATTGGAAGTTAACACAGGGGCGAAAAGGAAATCGACGATACTCATTGCTGAGGATAACGATGACGTGCGGTTATTTTTAGCTGACACACTGAGGACGATGTATGACATCACAGAATTCGCAAATGGATCGGACGCACTCTCGGCTATGGAGCGCGACATACCCGATCTAATCATTAGTGATATTATGATGGAGGACATCGATGGTCTTACACTATGCAAGTCCGTGAAATCAGCCGAGAATACAAATCACATCCCGATTATCCTACTAACCGCGCGTTCATCCGTTTGGCATCAGGTCGAGGGGTTAGCGGCTGGCGCTGATGCATATATCTCAAAGCCGTTCAATACGAAGATACTTGAACTTACAATAAAGAATCTCCTTACGGCCAAAGAGATCATGCGCGAGAAGTTTTCGCAGCAGATGGTACTTGAGTCAACCGGCACTCCCTTAACGTCAAATTCCCCCGAGGAAAAGTTCATCGTAAAACTCATGTCTATTATAGAGGCGAAGATGGAAGATCCTGAATTCGATGTTGATGTACTGGTCACTGAAATCGGGATGAGTCGGTCCGTCCTTTATAAGAAAGTACAGACACTCACGAATTACTCCGTCGCGGACCTCATCAAAGAAATGCGCTTGAAAAAGGCGGCGAAACTCTTCAAGCAGACTGCTATGTCCGTGGCGGATGTAGCGTGCTCTGTTGGATTCAACGACCGGAAGTACTTTAGCAAAGAATTCAGGAAGCAATATGAAATGTCCCCTTCGAAGTTTATAGAAGCCAATCAATCGAAGGATTGAGAACTCTCACGTTGGAGGCATAAAAGCAGGGCCGGCCTTGCTAATCCTGCCGAAGTCTTAAATGGTGAGTAAGAAATACCCGCGGCAGAAGAATACAGGTTGTAAACTTTTGTTTAATGCTTGATCCGCCCGAAAGCTGAACTTTTTGTGTTAAATTAATTGTCCGGACCCGGTACATGACAGTCTCTAACAATATGGTCCAAGTGCCTAAGTTTAATATTTGCACCTGTCCCAAGAATGTCCATATTACAGACAAACGATTTCATTTTCGCAGCTGGTCGTTTAAAACCATGGCGCTTGCTGATGCCGGTTCATCTTCTGGTATTCTGTTGTACAGTCGTCCTCGCGCAGAATACGGGCCACACCTTAGACAGCCTGAAGCGTGCGTTGTCAACGGCCACGTCGGATACGCAAAGGCTAACCATCCTGACAATAATGGCAGACAGGTCGGGAAAAGAGTCTGGGATAGATTATGGCAGACAAGCACTTCAACTGGCCGAAAAGACCGGTGACAAAAAGCAGATTGCCAAAGTACTGGCGAAACTCGGAATCTTATATGCGCGGACGAGCCAGTATGACGACGCAGTCAATTTATTACAAAGGAGTATTAAGCTGAGCATTGCAGGTAACGATACCTCGGCGCTTGCAAATGCTTACGTGGAGCTGGGTACAGCATTTCTCAGACAACAGAAACTTGACTCCGCCCGCGCGACGCTGAACAAATGTCTCGACCTGGCAAACTACAAGGACGACGGACTGCAACAAGGATTTGCTTATAACGTGCTTGGAAATGTTTTCAAGGAAGAGAACAATTTTCAGGAGGCATCCGCACAGTACATCCGCGCTACTGCCATATTCGAAAAGCTTCACAACGCTGAGGGCCTGACTCAGACTTTATCGAACATCGGAAATATACAGTTCTTGTTGGAAGATTACGATAAGGCGTTAGGCTACGCGTTGCAGTGTCTGTCCATGGCGGAGAAGCTGAACAAACCTTCATCCATTGCCTACGCACGCAGACTATTGGGAAGGATCTATCGGAAGCAAAAACGATTCGACGACGCACTGGGCAACTATAATATCGCGCTGAGCATTTATCAAAAACAAGGTGAACGAAGGGAGATCGGGGAAACCAATACGAACATTGGCAACATCTATTTCGAACTGAAAAAGTTTGATGATGCTTTGAAGTACTATTCGAATGCGCTGAGTATCAAGAGGGGTATCGCCGACTCCACCGGGATGGCCTACGATTACGTTGCCAAAGCTATCACTTTCCATAATCTTGCCAAACCCGCTTATGCTATTGTCTATTTCGATTCGGCGATGTTTTTTGCCAGGAAGAAACGGCTGTTGTCCCTGGTAATGGATAGCTACCTCAATAAAAGCGAGCTGTATCGGGCTCAGAATAATTACCGCCTTGCGCACGAAAATTACTTGCTCTATACTAACCTGAAGGACAGTCTGTCGGAACTCAGGAACATGGATGCTTCGAAGGAACTGGAAGCAAAGTATCAAAATGAAAAGAAGCAAAATGAGATCAATGCGCTCCACGCTGAGAATCAAATCAAGACCTTGCAAATTGACAATCAGCGCAATCAAAGGATATATCTCATTGGCGTTTTAGCAATGTCGCTGGTACTGATCGGCGTGATTTACAACCGTTACCGGATCAAGCAACGCAGTGCAGAAAAGCTGAAACACCTCGCTGCGTTGAAGTCCAGGTTCTTTGCGAATATTTCACACGAGTTCAGAACTCCGTTAACCCTAATAATAAGTCCGCTCCAGCAGGCGCTTGCACAACCGGGTTCGCTTCTCGCGCTGGATGATCTGAGAATGATGCATCGTAACGCCACAAGGTTACACGTGCTGATCAATCAATTGCTCGATTTGTCACGCATAGAATCAGGTAAGATGCGATTGCAGGTCATAGAAACCGACATTGGGCGTACAGTGATGACGTTATGCGCGGCATTCCAGTCCGAGGCTGAGCGGCGTGGCATGCGCTACACGGTTGTCGTACAGGACAGTGTGGGCAGGGGATTTATTGATCGCGATAAACTGGAAAAAATAATATTCAATCTTGTTTCCAATGCGTTCAAGTTCACTTCTGACGGGGGGCACATTGCGATTGAAGTGAGTTATTCCTCCCTACTTTACCTGCGTGTGCGTGATACCGGAATAGGAATACCAGCAGCTCATATCCCTTATATCTTCGACCGGTTCTACCAGGTCGACGACGCATCAACACGCACAAGCGAAGGAACCGGTATCGGGCTGTCGCTGGCGAAGGAGTTGACCGTGGCACATCACGGAAGTTTACACGTTCACAGCGAGGAAGGGAACGGAAGTCAGTTTGAGCTCACGATCCCGGTAGATCGTGAACATTACAGGCCAAACGAGTTCGTTCAAATCGCAGACGCCCAGGACACCGGCACGGTGTCGAACAATATCGATGATTCCCCGTTGATTGGCGCGCACGAAGAAGACGAGCAAGAAGAAACGAATGCTCCGGGTGCTGGCATGCATGATGAGGTGCCACTCGTCCTGATCGCGGAAGACAATCACGATATGCGTTTATTTATCCGTCAAATTTTGACAGAAGACTATCGAATACTAGAGGCGGAAGATGGCGTGATGGCATGGCAAATGACGCAGGAAGTTATTCCGGACATTGTGATAACTGACGTGATGATGCCGAAAATGGATGGTACAGTGTTGTGCGAAAAGCTGAAAGGCACGTTGGCGACAAGCCATATCCCTGTCGTGATGCTGACGGCAAAGGCGGGACAGGAAAGCAAACTCGATGGCCTGCATCGCGGCGCCGACGACTACCTGGTAAAGCCTTTTGACGTGCAGGAGTTAAAAGTTCGCGTTCATAATCTGATAGAACAACGAAAAAAACTGCGTCAACTATACCGGCAGGAGATCACCCTGCAACCCCTGGATGTCGCCGTAACGTCTGTCGACGCGCAATTCCTCAAATCGATCATGGACATTGCAGAGCGGCGATATTCAGATCCCGACTTTGGTGTCGAGGAATTCAATCGCGAGATCGGGCTTAGCCGTATGCAATTACATCGTAAGCTCAAGGCGTTGACGGACCAGTCGACGGGGGAGTTCATCAGGCACTTCAGGCTCGACAAAGCCAGGCAATTGTTGGTGATAAAAAATGCGCATATAAGCCAGGTGGCATACGACTGCGGATTCAACAACGTCTCTCACTTCAGCAAAACATTCAAAGAGCACACGGGCATGACGCCTTCAGAGTTTGCTTCAAAGAGCGTCATCGCCGAACCGTAGAAAATGCCTTTAACGCGGACCGTTATTGCGTTCGAAAGCGCCGCGTTATCATGCCTCGGCAATAGCATAGCACCCTATCTTTTCAGAACGAGGCGTTTGGTATCTACCACTTTCCCATCTGCTACCAGCGTATACAGGTACATACCCGAATTCAAATCGTTCGCCGAGATGTTTACAGAAGTGGTACCGCGTTCTTTTACCTCAATGCTTTGCAATTGTTTTCCGTCCAGATTGTAAATGATCAGACTGGCATATTTGGTCGCTTCAGGCACATCCATAAGGACCTTTGTGGCGCTTGAAAACGGGTTGGGATGATTTTGAGAGAGCGATGCACCAGTCGAACCTTTTCTGTTCATCAACTGATGCTGTTGATATTTAACAAGTGCTTCTTTAAGCCTGCCAATCTCCCTTTGACGCGAGTCTACGCTGGCCGACAATTCCTGAACAGCCTTTACAAGAGGCATGACAAATTCTGCATAACGGATGGCATAGGCATCATTCTCGTTCTTCGGACCGTCTATGCCGGTAAACACAAACCCGTATTTCTTCACAAGAGATTCGACTTCCTGCGCAATAAATCCAACCTGACGGTGAGTTGTCTCTCTCGATGCAGCACGTCCGGACCGCGCGCTATCGGGCAATCCGAGAAATTTGTCCAGGCCATCCTGGTCGAGGACATAACTTACGGGGTTTAACTGTTTGATGAACTCCAGGCCTGCCACATCATTCTTCAGATCACGCTTAAACCTTCCGTCTGATAACGTCGACCAGGACACCTTCCCGCCGATACTAGTCACATTTGAATCGCCAATTCTCACCTGGTTGGACGCGGTGACGACGGCGTTGTAACCGATAGCCGTCGCGTTACTATAATTGATGCACTGTGAACCAAATCCCGTCGACGCGCCTAACGCGCTGTTGTAAGAACTGCTGCATTCGGAGCTGCCGGCGTATAGCGAGCCATATCCAAAAGCGCTGTTATAAGAGCCTTTGACGCCGTATGCTGCGTCATGTCCGTAGACCGCGTTCAGTCCGCCCACTACATTTGATCTCGATGCCAAGACTCCTGTCACCGTGTTGTTACTTGCCGAAGTACCGTTTTGCAATGCGCCATAACCGAGCGCAACATTTTCTCTGCCATACGTACCTGACATTGATGCCAAATAACCAACAGCCGTATTTTTTTCGCCCGTCGTGTTGCTGTAGAGTGCATTATAGCCAACGGCAGTGTTATAACCTGCCGTGGTGCTACTGTACAAGGCAAATTTTCCGATGGCCACGTTGAATATGCCCGCAAGATTTGAAAACAACGACTCTGCTCCGATTGCCGTATTCGAGACACCTTGAGTATTATAATACATCGCGTTGTATCCGGCAGCGGTGTTGGCGAATCCGCTCGTGGTGCTTCTTCCGCTGTAGGAACCGAAAAACGAATTATTGGTACTGCCGGATGTCGCTGCATTGCCAGCATAGTAACCAAAGTAGCTGTAGTTGGCGCCCAGTGTACCCGCGTTAACACCGTAGTGCGTTTGTGCGTGCCCGGCAAGCGATATGACCTGACATAGTGCAAGTGCTATTTTGAAACTTTTCATGCTTATAGATTTATATATTTAGCGGGTAGGCTCCTTCATCGTGTACTAGTATTGAGGTCGACCGTAACGCCCGTTCTACCTCAATTCCAATTGATCTGTGTCGAGCACTTCGCCGTCCGCAATTAATGCATAGAGGTATGCTCCTGGCTTAAGATCTTTGTCCGAAATCTCTATTGCCGCATAGCCGCGCTCATTCACGAGAATGTCTTTTAGTTCCCTTCCTTCGACATCGTAAATAATCAGGCTGACTCGCGTTGTAGCAACAGGCACGTCTATGTGAATCTCCGTACCGTCAGGCAAGACGCCTTCTTCGGGTGAAGGTTGTGCACCTTTGTAGTGCACTACTTCGGCGGAATCGCTTTCAATAAAATCGCGAAGTGTATTTTTGAGCTGCATTATATCCCTTGATCTGGCGTCTCCAATGCCTGACAGTTCCTGGACAGCTTTTACGAGAGGCACGACAAACTCGGCGTAACGGATGGTATAAGGGTCTCCTTCATTTTTCGGTGCCTCCACGCCGCTGAATACATAGTGCGATTTCTTTAAGGTCGCTTCCACTTCCTGCGCAATAAAACCTGTTTGATATTGAATCGGATTCCGCGCCTGCGAATTAGGAACTGGCATATTGTCCGGAATGCTCAGGAATTTATCGATGGCCTCATGATCAAGCGTATAGCTCACAGGATTTAGTTGGTTTATGAATTCCAGGCCAGCGACATCTTTCCTGACGTCCTTTTTAAAGCGACCATCGGATATATTTGACCACGATACCTGTCCCCCGATGCTGGTCACAGATGAATTCCCGAAACGGATCTGGTTAGATGCCGTGACCCGGGCATTGTAGCCAATCGCCGTGGTATTCTGAAGATTGCAACCTGCGGTCTGTGCAAATCCAGCATAAGCTCCAAACGCCGTGTTCTTTACTCCGTCGCATTCTTCCCAATCTTCTGAATACAACGTTTCATAACCGAAAGCGGAGTTACGTGATCCAAGAGTTTTTGCCAGGGACCGAAAGCCAAAAGCAGCGTTAAATTGTCCGTTCGTGTCTTCCTCCATTGCGCGCGCTCCAGTCGCTGTATTCATAAGGCCGGTACTGCTATAGAGGGTACGAAAACCTACGGCGACATTGGAGCCGCCGAATACATCATAGTACAACGCGAACGTTCCTACGGCCGTGTTTGCCAATTCCGGTGACGACGTATAGTTGTATCCATAGAAAGAACACAGTGCTCTGCAACCAAAAGCAGTGTTTAGACCAATAGAATTGCTGGCTAACAGCGCTTGCCTGCCGACTGCCACGCTCTGGCTACCGCGTTCGTTATTGGCCAGTGCTTCAATTCCGATGGCTGTGTTGTAGAACCCGCCAGAATTGCCTGCCAGAGCTGATGAACCCAATCCGGTATTGCTGTATCCTGTATTGGTATTTTGTCCGCTGCGTGTTCCAAAGAAGGAGTTGTACGAGCTGGTGTTCGTAGCAGCGTTTCCGGCATAATAGCCAAAGTAATTGTGACCAGTACCCAGCGTACCGGCGCCTGTACCATAGTGCGTTTGCGCCAGCATTGGAGCAAAAGCTGCTTGCATCAGCACAAAAAATAGGAGAGCCTTTTTCATAGTTGTCTTGTTGTAATTTCGACTGTGAAGGGAGGATTGTATCACACTACTTTGTCACGACCAGATGTTTCGTGTCGATCACTTTTCCATCAGCAACGAATGTGTACAAATACATTCCGGGACTGAATTCAAGTGTAGAAAGGTCTATGGTTGCGTTACTGCCGTCGTTGATAGTAATTTCTTTCAGCTTGCTGCCCCGCAGTGTTGAAATTGTTATAGAGCCATGCAGTACTTGCCCGGTCGCGTCTGTTCCTAACTGTACAATGCGGCTGGCAGTTGAATGGTTCTGGAAAAGTATGACGTTTCCCGGCGCGAGACTATTGAGGGATGCCGTGCTGTTATCGCTGCCAAGCTGTGTTTTTAATTCTCTTATTTCTTTCCGTTGCTCTTCGGAGCGAATGGTTAGTTCCTGAACCGCCTTCACAAGGGGCACAACAAATTCGTCATAACGTATCGTATAGGGGTCATTTTCTTCCAATGGAGTTTGCACGCCACCGAAAGTAAATCTTGATTTTTTTATGATAGCATCCACGTCCTGGGCAACAAAACCAATATGTAATTCGGGTGCATTTCTTGCTTCCACATGATCAGATTGGAGATCATCGGATAAACCCAGGAATGAATTGATAGCTTCTTTATCAAGCGTATAACTGACAGGATCCAGCTGATTGATAAAATCAAGACCGGCTACATTTTTGTTCACATTCCTTTTGAAGCGTCCATCTGATAAGGTTGTCCAGGCAACTGGCCCGCCAATACTGGTTACGCTGGAGTTTCCAATCCGCACCTGGTTGGACCCCGTGATCTGCGTATTGTACCCTAGCGCTGTGGCGTTGTTGTAGGAGCACGTGCCACTCTGTGTTAAACCGGCCTTTGCTCCAAATGCAGTATTGTACGAACCCGTGCAGGTGGAAAACAGCGCCTGCGCTCCAAATGCGCAGTTGTAAGAACCATTCGTAATTGTTAACGCGCTCCAGCCATATGCGGAGTTACCATTGCCTGTGGTGTTTGCTGACAGCGCGTCTGATCCGCTCGCTGTATTTTCATTTCCAGTTGTGTTGCTTTTGAGTGCCCCGCTTCCGGCCGCCACATTCAGACTGCCCAGCGAATTCTGGAACAAGGCCTCTGCACCGATAGCCGTATTCGATTGCCCCGTTGTGTTGGATAGCATGGCAGAATATCCGCCGGCAACATTGTAGGATCCCGTTGTATTATTGTAAAGGGCATTTCGTCCGACCGCAGTGTTGCCTAAACCCGTAGTATTTAAATACATAGCAAAAGCTCCTACTGCGGTATTCCAATAACCTGATGTGTTTGAATATAGCGAATAAGCGCCGACACCTGTATTGCTTGCTGCCGTCGTTGAGTATCGGCCGCTATTTGCACCAAAATAAGAGTTATCGGACCCGGTAGTGGCATTTCCCGCGTAGTTCCCGAAGTAACTGTGGTTTGTACCTGACGTTCCGGCCCCGGTACCATAGTGCGTTTGCGCCTGTATCGAAGTAAAGGCATGCACCAGCACGATAAGTGTCAGCATCTTTTGCATTATTGTAAATGATTAGTTTATATACGAATTGTGCATTTAAGTTGCCAGCAGCATTCAGCTGTTACTTCGTCAATACCAGACGTTTCGTGTCAACAACTTTCCCACCTGCGATAAGCGTAAATAGGAGTGATACTGGCCCACGGTCCCAACCGAGGTGCCATAGTGCGTTTGCGGAGGCGCGTTCCCAAACGCGAACACTACCAGCGCCATGAGCGGTAGAAGGTTCCTTCATAGTGGTGCGTGATTCATAAAATAAAACTATCCTCCCGCGTGCGTATGTGTTATCGAATTTGTCCCAAATGATATGCTGGTCGTAACATTGCAGTCAAAGGGCCTGAATTTTTTGTTTGCCGGCACTGAATTCCGGGAGATGGTCAGCGTAATCAGAATCAACGCGCCGCATACAATATAGAGATTAACGATATTACCGGTGTCTTAACTCGTCGCTAAGATTCGACATAAGGTGAATTGGTAAAAGTGGTCGCAGAGTAAGCTTGGCCGTAACTTTTTCGTCTGGCATCATGGGAGCAATCGCCACATTCAATTTCTCTTGAAGTTTTGCAACGGCACCTTTTTTAACCCGTATATACGTCCAAATAGTTACCACCCACTGGGCCCTGGCATCGGGAACCCACTCTTGGGAGTGAATGATGTCGGCGTCGATGTGAGAATTGGAGGGCGTTTGCTTGAATACACCATTAATAACAAAGTTGTGACCTCTCCAGTTGGGATTAGTGATGGTTCTGCCTATGATGTCTGTTGTGCCGATCGCCTTTATGGCAAGCCGATCGGAAACGGTCCATCGAGGCAGTTCTGAGGATGTCCTGAAATCAATAGAGAGGGAAACACCTTAAAAAAGCCCTTGTCCGATCGTTTTTCATAGCGTTCACGGTTTGTCAATATGTCCGGCTGTCCTCATTTCCTTGTCAGCATTAAAGCAACCCCACCGCTGGCTTTCAAATCAAACGACAGCGTCTGATTAGACTTTACTTGCTTATTTTCGACTTTCACATGTGTTCTTGTCTTTATTTCGTCACCTCCATCGGAATATATTGTAGCGCTGTATGTTGCATTCTTATCCAAAAATGAAAGTGGTATTTTTATGGACCTTGCTTCACTATTGGTTATGGCTCCGATGAACCAGTCATGGCCGGACCGCCTGGCCACGGTAACGTGCTTGCCAATCTCGCCCTGTAAAACTTTTGTGTCATCCCATGTCGTTGGCATCTTATCCCAAAATTCGATCTCGGGCTCACCGTGATAACAATCAGGACCATCGTAACAATACAATGGCGGCAACGGATTGAAAAAAATGATCGGAAGGCATAGTCTATGGGTAAACGTTGTACCCCTCGTTGCGTAGTAAGCAAGTGTGAAATCAGCTGCGCCGGCAATCATGCGCGTGAATGCCAATTGCGTATCATGTGTCGCGTCGGGTGTCATCTCACTCAATATACCTTCCTGCGTCAGAAGGTTCGGATAGGTTCTGCTGATGCCGGTGGGTCTGAATTCATCATGAATATCCACGAGGATGTGATGCTTCGCGCATTTGCTGACAGCTTCAACAATCCAGCTTTCCCACATTTGAGATCCTACTTCAACAAACCCAAACTTTATCCCTTTGACCCCCCACTTCTCATACAATGGCAGGATCTCATCAAGGTAAATCAAAAGGTGTTTGATGTTTACATACAACCACACACCTACACCTCTTTCTTTTGCATACTGGATCAATGCAGGTAAGTCGAGATCACCTTTGTTGATGTATTGAATAGAATCCACGGCGACGCCCCTCGGGTCGCTCTTCGAACTCCACTCGTGTCCGTACCAACCGGCATCGAAGTGAACATATTGCATATTTCTCTTCACGGCGAAATCAACGGCATCTTTTCCGCCCTTCGGGGAGTTTGTCATATCCCACATGATCTTCCCCGGTTTTATCCAGGAAACATCTTTCAGAGCTGTAGGATCGTTCAGGTTTAGCAGTATAAAATTATTTTCCAATAATTGTCCAGGATGTTCTGCCACCATTACCACACGCCAGGGAACAGAAAAAGGCGTCATGGCCTGCACGCGTCCATCGGTTGCGCAGAGAATGGTATTAGGTTTGGTTTTGCTCAGGGTAAATCTGGTCCGGGCATAGTTCACCATTTCAGCTTCCGAAAGGGATGCGTATAGGCCATTGGATAGCTCCAGGGTCAAAGGACGTTCATTTTGTGAAGGCCAGTCAGACAGCGGAAGCAATTTATACAGACATTGCGCACAATTGGTGAACCACGCTTTCGTGTTCTCCGGCATGGTGAACTCAGTCAGTTCTTCCCGTACCTCATCCGACTCGCGTCCGCCCCACTTTTCGATAAATTCATATTGAAATGCGATGCCTTCGTTGTAGGCCCGTATGGTCAGTCCAAGTCCGTTTTTATCATCCTTCTTCGTGAGCAGAACATATGTCTGATTATAATGATCCCGTATGCTGCTCCGTTCTCCCCACACAGGAAGCCAGGTTGTATCCTTTTTACTTTCTGTAACTTTTTGCACGCTGAGATCCTTGGAATATCGTCCAACACCCAAACGGGAACGAAGTATTACCGCTTTGGAATTGTAATCTACTTTCCAGGAGAGCATGCCGTCTTGTAAAGAAAATTCCGCCATGACCTTGCCGTCAGGGGAACGAACATGAATGATTTCCTGCGCATGCAACTCTGCGCATGACAGGAAGATCAAAATACTCAAATATTTTCCTGCGATGAGCATCTTTTTTTAGTTATAATATGCCAGATAAGTCCAGGGTATTTGTCCGTTGGTCATGGGCTTATCAAAAGCGCTCTCGAATTCAAGCTTCTCCTTGCCCGGATATTCCGGCAGAATGTCGGCATAGGTGGATGATACCGAATGCATGTTATTGTCTTCGTCGGGCGCTTTCGGTGTGGGAATGAAATCGGAAAGCGTGATGGAGTCTGCGGGGGCCGCTTTCGCTTCTTCGCCCGAGAGACTGATCTGGTTATTTGCGTCTCCCCGTTCCACGACGACGAGACTTTCAAGCGCTCCGGCGAACTGCTTCCAGGCTATGACAGGCTGTGTGATGTTACCGCGCAACGGGGAATGTGCTTCCTGCGTTCCGCTCCGGCGAAAAGTGGGCCATTCGCCTGGCTTTGGAAACTTACCGTCCGCTTTGGATTTCACTTGTGTTTTGTTAGAAGAATTTGCCTGACCCTGCGCGCTGATTATAAATGCAAAGGACCCTATAATAAATAGGAATACAATCTGTTTCATGAGAATGCCTTTTAAAGGTGCTGGGAAACTAGTAAATGGGAAACAGGAGTGCGGCTGGGTTCGTCAGTAAGACGAGGTACTAAAATTATTAAATTAACCGATTAAACGAAATTTAAAACGTGAATTTAATCTCGCTTCTATCCATACGGTTGTTGTTACATGTGAACATATCTTCCTTTGCCCGCTAACGTCACGCGTGGTGATCCACAAGCGTCTGATGTTTGTTTCCAAAGGGTAGAAAGATACCGATGATCTGTTTATCAAACCGCTCAATGAGACTTTAGGTGAAATGCTTAATCATCGATTGCATTACCGTCATAACAACAGAAACTGATCACAGAGAATTTAGGAATGCAGGCTTTAATGCTGTTGGCATAGGCGGCGAATATAAACATGGTGACTCCTCTCCTCATCACCATCTAGCGACCGACACCTCTGCTACTGTAAATTTTGAATATTTAGCCTTGGTCACTTTTCTGGTTTACACAGTATTAGCTGATTTAATGACTGACTAAACGATGCACTGGTCGCTATTGACAAAGCACGGAAATGCATTAAACTTAATTTGGCTGGTCCGCCGATCATTCCTTCAATATTTTGGCAACACTATTCTTCTTACAGGCAATGATGGCAGTTGTTGCTATTTGGTGAGAACTGATTTGAAGAAAATACACGAAGCCAATCAAATCCATAGAATTTGATTGGCTTTGTTTGAATTTGGTGATCCCGCTGGGATTTTTTATTGATCGATAAACCGTTAACGGTTAATTATTTCGCAGTTTTCAATTACTGCCGCTCCCGAATTGCTCACCTATGGGAAGAGTACAAAGAACATCAAAGTGATGTAAAGGTAAGGATTTCAAAGGTATCTGTAAATCCTTACTTTTATATTGTCAATGTAATTGAGGGATTTGTCAATACATTGATCGATTATAAAAATGGTCTTTTTGCAAAATCCGAATCGACATGGCCAAACTCAGAAATTTATCTTGGCTAAAAAATAGAAAAGTATATATTGAGTTAATGCCTTTGAAGGATGGCGTCGTCACCGGAATTTATCACCTAGGCAGCAGCACATATTAATAAACATACTTTCATGAGCAAGCCTGTCATCGAAGGACTAAATAATTGGCCACGAAATTTAAGCACATTGAGAGGCGGCGGATTATCGACTTTAGCCGGCGGTGGGTTGTCAACTTTAAGGGGCGATGGAGCTTCATCTTTAAGAAACGGCGGACTATCGACGCTCAGAGGAGGAGGGCATGTCAACACTAAAATATGGAGGGTTATCGACGTTAAAATACGGTGGCCTCTCAACGTTGAAGTATGGGGGATTATCAACACTGACAGATGGCGGTCTTTCAACTTTACGTGGTGGAGGCTTGTCGTCTTTGTCAGGCGGTGGAATGTCAACGTTGTCTACTGATGTGTATAGAAGCAATATTCCACCCTGGCCACATTTTTTAAGGGAATTAAAAACACAAGGTTATGATCAGGTATCTGAACTCATAAGGAAGCATTTACCAAAAGAATTGTGGCCCGAAATTTTTTTTAAATAAATACGCCTGCAGTTATGACGAATACGTCAGCCCCAATCCGACCCTGTGTCATTCTCAAATGGGCAGTCGGTAATCTATTATGAACAGTATTGCATTTTCATAGACCACTACATTTAATCCGACTTGAAGTCCTTACTCTCTACCAGCGAAGAAACTCATTTTTTTTGATACACTCTCATCAACTGATTTCATAGGCATGATATTGATTTGACAAATATGTATAGGCGTAGTCATATCAGTCTCGATTGAAGCTGATCTTTCCACAGTATAAATCCTTTCTTCACTTCAGCGTAGTCATGAATAATTCTTGAGAAGTTTTCGCGAGGTTTCTCGATAAATGCCTGCCTGCCGTTGGATCGGATGTAGCCTAAGTCCTGATCAATCTCCTTCAACATGTTTTTGAGAGTTGGCTTTTGCTTTTCGACATGCCAGATATAAGTGGCCTCTTCAGTGTCCAGTGTTTCCCAAATGATGTGATATTGTTGTTCACCCGTCAAGAGAAATACGAACGAAAATGGGAGCAACACAAATCTGACTCTAAGGACAGATCTATCATGTTTCGCTGCCAGATATCTTAATTGTTCGTAGTGCTTTACATCCTTGATCTTAAGAATTTCATCTATCAACTCTTCGCCTGATTTGTAGAGACTGTCACCAAGTGAACTTTCCTGCAGTTGCTGAATGTCTAGTAAGTTCTCAGTTTTCTGGTCGGGAATTTTACCAATTAAGTTTTTAGTTACAAACCGAAACTTGACAGCTTCCACTAGTTCTTTGTTGATCTTATCAAGGTCATCCGAAAATGCGATGTATGATTTGATTTTGTCAAATTCAATCTTGTAGCTGAGATTAACACGGATGCTTTTTACTTTTAGAATCTTTGCGAAGTACGGCTTCAACACTTCGAATTCTGGGCGCATTTCCCTATTCTCGACTTCAAATTCTATTTCAGTATTGATTTGGGGTACTTTATACTGAAACGCTACAACGCCGAACCTAAATAGTAAATGCTCTAACGGTACTTTTGCTATTGCTTCAAAGCTTTCAGGTCCTTTTTCCACTTCCCGATCAAATAAAATGCCCTCAGCATAAAGTTTCTTGTAATAGATATTTCGCTTTTGGAACAACACCTCAAGGTATTGAATCTTGTAATCACGATAGTCAAAAATCGTTGGTGCTATTTCCGATCGCTGAACTCTACCGATATATTGAATCAACTTTCCCTCAAAAGAGAAAGGATAGACAAGAAAGACTGATGAAATGTTGGCGAGATCAGTGCCTTCTCCAAAGTACTGTCCTGTTATAATTAAGGCTTGAAAATTTCCATCCTTCAACAATCGCCATTTGGTGGACTTAGCTTGTTCGCTGTCGTCTCCGCTCAGGGCGATTGTCTCGTAAAATTGTTTCAGGTATAGATTGAGAGAGTCGATATGATCTTTTCTTTCAGAAATAAGAACGACTTTTTTACCAAGATTCAATTCTGTCATCACATCCTCAATGATGATCTTGTTTCTGGCGGAATCGTGAACAAGCACTTTAGAAAGTGTTTCAAACTTGTCAGTCTTTGAGTCAAAGGGAACTGAAAGTCCGGTGTTACGAATTACGATTTTCGCTTTCGGTAGATTCTCAACCTGGCTTGCTTTAATCTCAGCAACTAAGTCTCCGATGTAGGTAAAGATTAGCTTCCCGTCATTATACTTTCTGAACGGTGTCGCTGTTAGCCCATACATATAGAATGAATGCAACTTACTAATCACCGACCGATAAGTTTCTGCCGGAACGTGGTGACACTCGTCAACGATGATCGTTCCGAATTGTTGGCAAAGAGCTTGCCCATCTTGCGAATCCAGAACTTTCATTAGACTCTGGACCATTGCAACGGTAACTAACTTTCCGGGTTGAACTTTTCCACCTGTAACTTTGCCGATGTCCTTTCTCGGAATCTTTAGAAAAGACTCGATTCGGTCTATCCATTGGTCGGCCAATTGCTTACGATGAACTATGATAAGCGCAGGTTGTTTCTTCTCCGCAATGATTGCCAGCCCTAGTACAGTTTTACCAGAACCTGGAGGAGCGACGATCACACCAAAATCCTTTTTAGTCGCTTGGTTAAATGCATCTTCCTGATGGGTCTTAAGAGTTATGTGCGCAGTGAATTTTACCGAGTCTTTTTTCTCGCGTTCATCAAGAAAATTATTGATAATATTCTGCTCCTTGCAAAACCGCAAGATCTTTCCGATAAAACCTCTTGGAATAAACACTTGATTTCCATCTTCTTCAACTAACCGAAAGTTTCTCGTTGTGCTCCAGGTATTCTTCCCTAGTTTCTTTTTAATCAGAAATTCTGAATTGGTAAAGTTTAACTCGTCTTTGATGAAGTTTATCAAAGTCAATGGTACGGCATTTCTGTTTAAAACTATCTTATTCGAAAGTCTAACAGTCAAAGTTCCGGAAGTTTTCACTTCGAGCGAAGGAGCTGAAATACTCAACAGTCTATCAAGCTGTTCAATTTCTATTCGCTTGATGCTTTTCAAAAATTGCCATTGATCAGAATAGGATTCAGTGGTGGAAGGATCAATGAAACAACTATTTCCTTGATCGAGTGATTTTTTGAATAGCGGAAGAGCAATCAGGCTCCCCAACCCTTTGCCTGAAAGTGAATCTTGATTTGGAAAGAGCCGATCAAAACTTGAGTCTTTATCAAATACAGAGAATATTCCTGTGGCTTGAAGTACGGACAAGAATATCTTCCGGCTTTTGAATGCAGGATATGCTTCTGAAAAGAATAGCCACACATGTCCGCCATTCCCAGATCTTGATCGTTCTAGATAAACTGGGAGACCAGAAGCTTCACAGGCTTGGGTAAATTTTCGCGCTTCGCTCAACCAATTGTCTCCATCAAAGTCTGCTGCTATAAAATTCGATGTATTGTTATGCAATAGCGGATATATACCGATAAGTTGTTCACCCAACAGATGACGTTTTATTTGCTCATCAGTTAGGGGTTGAAAGGTTTTGTCTTGATAGTTACTGAGTGTTCCGCCTTTTGCCTTATGAACTCTGTAATGGTATGGGTCAAACTGATAGGATGGCATATAACCACTCTTATTTCCGCTCTCCCATCGAATGGCAAAAGCATCTTCTCTGCCATGGAAGAGTGAACGGAATAGTCTGATTTGTTCAATTTCGATCACAATTGCGTCAGGAGTTCAAATAATTCCTTTTAGTATTATAATGCAGCAAATAAGCCCTCTTCGAACCCGCATCAAGAAATGACTGATTGATCAAACCCTCAACACCTGCTTGTCTTTCAAGAAAAGGAGCAAGGAGTTTTGCACACCTTGCTTCGACGACACCAATCCGTTTCCCAAATTCTAAAAAATCCGCAGCAGAAGCATGACCACTCTTTTTCCACGCAGCTGACTGAAAATCATCAGTGAATAATTTCTTCGATAATGCGAAATCAGTATCATCAACGTGTATGCGGGTATTAACGAGGTCATATGCAGGACTCATTAGATAATCCCCTGACTGATTCTCTAATAACGAAAAATTCTTGAGGTGCGCGTCACCATTTGACAACGCATAGTTGTAGACCGCCAATACAAAATATTTTTCTATCTCGACTTTCCAAGCTGCAACATATTTCCGAAAGAGCAAACCCAGTTCTTCGTAACTGTACTCGTATTTAAAGTCTGGTCCTGCATTATCCTTTGTTTTGCCAGCGAGTGTAGCGAAATCTTCCTTACCCCATTTCGTTCCGTCCGGTTTAACATCAAAGCGTTTTGTAATGTATGCTGGTGAACCATCTTTGAAAAAGATCATCGCATTTTCAGCAACATTAATCCCATAAACTTGTTTCGCAATCTGCATAGTCAAGTGCTCATTGGCAGGAACCTGGTCGACCTTTTTTAAATCCCGGGGAATAGGTTTTAAAATATAGGTGCCTTGTTCACCTTCATTGCTCAACCGCAAGATGTTTTTATCAAGAACAACACTCAGTTTTTCCTGAACACCGGAAATCGAGATACGTTTTCGGTTCTCCATGAATTGCTCCGCAACAGTTTCGTTTTTTGCTGGAGTTTCATAAGACAAAACATGACTAACTTTCTTATTGTCGAAAAGATGACGGAGGCAAAGCGGACTGTAGGTTGTAAAACCTTCAGCAAGCGTTCCAGGGCAAACGCTTACGTTCACTAGTTCCTTGCTATCGACAGCTTTTACTTGTTCTTTACTCATTAGTTTCTTTCTCAAATGGTTTTACTGTAATCGCCCCAATGGTATCGAATTGTGCTGTGGCTAATAATAGGCCGAAGTGATCGTTCTCATCGATGCGCAGGAGGTTGCTTTGTAGTCTTTTATTAACTCCCTCGCTGAGCATGTTGAAGAAGAAAGGAAAAAGGTATTCGCTTTCATACACTCTTTGTGTTTTTGGGAGTGTCAAACTCACTGCGGGTTTTTCCGGATCGCTGAACCAAGCCTCATTGTACGTGAACGTGTAATGCTTCCGGCTATGTTCAACGAGTTCTCCAACAAGCGATCCATTTCTGTAAACCTTTGCCTTGCGCATTTTGGATTTCGTTAGCTAGGTTTTCTTACTTCAAGTTTCAATTCCATCCCCAACACATCAGCAAGTTTTATGAGAGTGCTAACAGTTGGATTGCCTTTTCCTGAGTCAAGTTCTTTTACAGTACGCAAGGCTACGGCTGCCAATTCTGCAAGTTGTTCTTGGGTTACTCCCAGTTGTTCCCTACGGGTTTTCAGCCGTTGAATTAAATTTGTCTGGTGCATTATAATGCTCTTTTGAATAAAAATATACAGGATCTTAGAGAAATTCAAGTGAAAAGTGCATTAAAATACACTTTATGCATTTAAATTGAGCTCACAGGATTCAATTCAACCGATAAGTGCATTTTAGCGCACTTTACCACCAACAAATTCGCGATTCGCGAATTGCAAATTGATGACGCTATCGTTCACATAGAGGCATTTGGTGTCCATTTTTTTAGCCAATTCGTGAATCGCAATCGAGGTCATATGATCCATTAAATCAAATGATGCCACATTTTAATGTTTGTTAAGATTTTGACCTCAAAGAATGACAAAACCGGCAATAAGTACCGACATGTAAAATATTGACAGGATAATCTGAATTTCACCGATTATCCTGTTAAAATATTACAACTTTTACATTCTCAACCCCCTTCGTTTCTTCCTCTGCTTTTCCTTTAACTCACGATCCACGATATCAGGTTCGTTACCAGCGCTGAGATTATTCCCACGACTGTGGGCGTCAAGTAGCGTTTTAAGCGGGAGGACTTTTGGTATTTTGAGAACCGTGTTGATAACTCCGTCAACTGCTCGCTCAGTTTTTCGGTCAGCCTCTGCAAATGCTGCTCTGATAATTTGAACTGTGAATGATGGTCTGTAAACAAAAAGCTCAGGGTTCGATGTTTTGTCCGGAAGCTTTCCATATCGTTCAGTACCTCCCGGTGTGTTTGCTCTATTTGTTTCAGCATGTTTGTTACCTGCTCGAAGTTTATCGATGGTGTATTCTGATCGAGCATTTGTCTCGTAAATTCTTTGGCGATCTCTTTCTTGTTCATAGTTGATAATGTTTTTGATGGTTGACCATTTGAATCCGTTTCCCAGCTTGGAACCTTGCATCACCATTCCTTGATAGCTGTAAGAAATGCCGCTCACATAACCCGTCGATGCCTGGTTGAAGAGCACCTGAACATCTCGCGCTCCAAGCTTAGAAATGAACTCGTTTATACTCATTTGATTTTTCGATTCGAGAACCTCACCAATGATGACTTGCATAGCCACTTTGTGGGATGGTGCGTTTCTCCGCTCCATCATTTCCTTTTCGTTCTTGGTCATGCCTCGTTCCTTAGCCTCGCGACTTCCGATCACCTGCGTCAGATTGTATTTCTTTTCAAGATCGCGCAGGACCTTTTCACTTCGCGCATAGTCGTTGCTGTCGGTGACTACAGAGCCGTCGTAGCCGATGCGGTTCACCAGGATGTGAAAGTGCGGATGGCCAGCATCTTCGTGGCGGAACATGATGTATTGATGCTGATTGAATCCATTTGCTTCCAGGTATTCCCTACCAATCTTTATCATCAGCTCATTGCTTACGTTCTCATCTTTCGGAAAGTTGATCGATGTGTGATAGAAGTACTTTTTAAGATCTGGGCGTTGCATCCTCACCATGGCAACCTCCTTCATAATATTTCGCTCGGAAGTATTAACAAAGGAGTTATCGAGGACTTCAGCTTTGCCATCCGCAACCTTTTCTTGATTGTAGCGCAAGGCACCGCGAAAACTTTTGCCTTTAACCTGGCTGCCGGTCATTGGTCAATTGTTTTAGGATTTTCTTGATCGTAATCCACATATCTATTATAAAATTGAAATGCGATCTATAATCGTCTCCCTGATTAATCTTGTGAGCAATCTGGTTTAAATTGACACCCATTGATCTCAGTTCGTTATACATTGATGCTTCTAAAGGCGACAGTTTCACTGGCGGAAATTTTCCTGTAAAAACTTTTCTGCGAATCCAGTTTGCGGGACTTAGTCCGCTCGCCTGTGAATATTGAGTTATTTTTTTATGCTCTTCTTCAGTTAGGCGGATGTTGACCTGGACGATTCTTTTATTCTGATCTTCTACACGTGGTCTTCCCATAAAATGATTTTAAACGAAGTGTTATGTTTTTAACAAGCTGTTTGAGCGTAGCGAAAACATGGCTTGCTCCTTACAACAACTCTTATCAAATAGCTGCCTTAATCAGGGCCTGAAAATGTGTTTCGTTATTCATTTCAAGTTTCTTTTTCACCGTAATTCTGAAGGTTAATGAGTGTTTTAAGTTACACTTGATGACGTTTTCAAATCTGATGACTTTCCATGCTAGCCTCATCTGAACAGCCGTCTTAAAGGTCATTTCAGACCGCGTACGGTGGTCCTAAAACCTTCGAAGGTGCTTCCAAGGTCATCACAATTGGCATTTAGGTCGATGAAATTTCTCGCAAGGTCACCGCACTTCCCTTGAAAGGATGGTAAGAAGGTAGGTAATGCAAGTAGCCGAATGCCTGAAGGTCTGTGATGACCTTGTGATAGGTAACGATGGACTGGATATGCGCTGCCCTCATCAGCTTCCGTCTCGACACATGGAACGTATTTGCGAACCGGCTGCCGATCCACGAATTACAAAGTGCCAGGTACAGCGATGTGTGGGTAGGCTTCAGACGAACATCTGATGCCACCCGGTTGATGAAGCAGGAAAGTTGCTCAAGCTGCTTTTCCATGACTGTTCTGCTTTGTAGCATCACCTTCCAACAACTTGAGGATATCCTGGTACTTGTAGTACATCAGGCCTCCGATCCTCCTATGCGGCAGAATATTCTTGATCCGCAAATTCTGTAACGTACCGTGAGAGATACCGAGCATCTTTCTCACCTCTGAACTTCTTAGCCACTCTTTGTTTAATTGTGGCTGCACCGCGCCTGACATGATTCGTGTCAGATCCTCCAACAGCTGCAGACGAAACTTCTGCAGGTCTTCGTGTGTGATTATCTCGTACGTCATAATTATATGGTTTTAATTGATACAATACTTTCTATTCATTTGATGCTGTTCGCGTGTTGTTATCACCTTCCTATGGATTTCTTTGTGCTTCTTTTTCAATATTCTGATAAATGCAAAACAGAGTCTACACAGTTGGGACCCACTGGGGACGATTTATTTTGTTTGCATTTACCTGATACCAATTTGCGCGAATGCAACATTCTCTCCCCACGTGTAGAACACCTTGGGCAGAAATATTTTTCTGAATTCATTTGACTTCAATTTGAATTAAAGACAAGTAGGCTCTTAACAAGTTGTTAGGTAGGTTGGGTAAAAATATTTGAGTCAAAAACCGGAGTATGGACGCATCAATCGATATACCTTTTATTAAAATAATTTTATATATCTTTATATATAAATATATATGAAGAAGCTACGCAAAAATATTGACCTACCTCTGGAAACTATTGCCATTCTCCAGGTTGAGGCAACACTGCAAGGCCATGGGTCGCTTAAGCCGTTTATCGAAAAAGTATTAGTTGACTTTGCTACTGAATGCGCCAAGTCAAGCCCAGTATCAGTAAAGAAGGTAAGGACCTCCAAAAAGGACAAATCGTAACCCTGACAATCAGATGGCAAAAAGAATTAAGAAAGATCTTGCAGCGTATTACACCCCCAGTCGCGTCAGTGAGGTTCTGTGTGAATTGTCAATTTCAGATAAAAACACACACATCCTTGAACCTAGCTTTGGTGGATGTAGCTTTTTGGAAAATTCATATAACCGATTGAAACAACTAGGTCAAACAGACCCATCTAGCTGTATTTATGGATATGACATTGACAAACTAGCGCGTAAGAATTTAAAAGGGAATTTCACAAATGCCAATCATAGGAATTTTAAACTGGTCGATTTTTTAAAATCTCAACCTGATGATTTTGGGAAAAAATTTGAGTTGATTTTGGGTAATCCACCCTACCTCCCTATAAGTAAAATGAAAAACAAAAATCGAGCGTGGGAGATAGCAAACGAGAATAAACTCATTGTGTCAAAAAAGGCGAGCCTGTGGGTGTATTTCATAGTTCATTCACTGAATTTTTTAAAGGCAGGTGGCCGACTGAGTTTCATAATTCCGGAAAGTATTCTATTTACAAACTACGGCAAGCAAATTCAGGAATTCCTTTGCTCTAGGTTTGGTAATGTGAAACTAATAAAGCTGAGTGAACGGATATTTTTAACCGAAGGCACGAAAGAGAAAACTCTTTTTTTGCTGTGTGAAGATTTTGAAAATAAATGCGAGCGAGCGCAAGTATTTACTTTTCCAACATTTAATGCTTTCTGCTCGAGAATCCATGAGCTTAAAAGTGCTCCTCCTGAAATCGTAAGCAGTTTCAAAGGTGATAACGCCAGTGAGACTTTGAGCACCTATGAGCTTGACGACCTATGCGATATCCGTATAGGAATAGTTACCGGCGCTTCTAAACATGTAATAATCAGTCATGCCATCGCTAAGAGTCTTAAACTAAAGAGAAGTTTCTATTATCCAGTTTTGGTTAACGGAAAGTATTTCAAAAATATAAACCTAACATCCAACTTCTTTGATATTAAAGAAAAAGAAAGAAAATTCTTTCTAATTGACTTTGAAAAACTTTACAAGAAGGACCGAAATAGATACTATAAAATTAAAGAGTTGATTCCTCAGGAAGTGTTTGAGAATGCAACATTTGCTAATCGTGAAAATTGGCGCAAAATGGACGATAATAGAATTCCGCAAGGAATAATGGTATATCACTCTATCAATGGACCAAGGATCGCACTGAACTCAGCAAAGGTGAATGTAACCAATTCAATTCACAGACTCTTCTTCAAAAAAAAGTATAATAAAACCTACTTCATAAAGCTAGTCTGCATTAGTGCGCTTACCTCTTTCACTCAGTACCATGCGGAACTTATTGGTAGAAGCTATGGAACAGGATCTCTAAAACTTGAACCTGGGGATGCGAAAAAACTTAAAATTTTGATTCCTACTTTTATTGACAAGCAAAAAATTAACTCTGTTTTTAAGAGAATAGATGACCTTCTAAATAAGGGCGAAAATCTTATGGCGAGATCATTAGCAGATGATCTGATTTTTCACCACGATTCGAGACTCTTTGATGACTGTTTGCGGAAAAATTTCAGTGATGAGATGGTGAAAATAAAGTCACTAAGGGTCGCATAAATATAAGTACCTGTTATGACCGAAGCTCAAGCAAAAGCCCTTATTAATAAAGAACTGGCAAAGAAAGAGCCTGACTACGCTTTGGTCTCTAAAGCTTCTGAAGTTTTGCTAGATTCTGATCCAGAACATGTACGTTTCAAAGTAGACAGCAGCTTAATAAATAGGCTTGGCGAAGAATTGGTTAGTAAAAAGGAGACTGCTATCTGCGAATTGATTAAGAACTCTTTTGATGCAGACGCGAAAATGGTCAAAGTCGTTTTCGATAAAACTCATGGCAAAGAAAAAATAAAAATTATCGATGACGGAAATGGAATGAACAGAGAAGAACTTGTTAAGGGATTTATGGTCCTTGGCACAAGAGAAAAGGTGTCTACTCCTTATTCACCAGTTTTCAAGCGAAAGAGAGGAGGCAGCAAGGGAATCGGAAGACTTGCAACGCTTAGACTTGGAAAGAAATTAACAGTTGAAACGATTGCGGCCGATTCGAACTCGTTCAAGGTCGTTGTCGATTGGAATCAATTTTCAGGCAGCGAAAATATTTCCTATGTACCCTTTCCAATAATGGAGGACCATTTTGTCAAAATTGGCACGACAATAACGATCGAAGAACTTAACGATGTTTGGACCGATGATGACGCCAAAAACGTCTATAAATTTATTTCCGATCTACTGCAGCCGTTTTCTATCTCAAACAAGCTACCTATCAAGACCGATCAGTTTGATGTTACTTTAACGTTCTTGGAGGATGGCGTAGAGAGGTTGGTTCCAAGAAGGAATAAATTGATTTTTGATTTTCCTGTGGCTGAAATTGACTCTTATGTAGAAGGCAAAAACCAAGTCATTAAAATCACTTCTAAACTCCTTAACATAAAATCAACCAGAAGTATTAAGCTTGAGAAAGGCCCTCTGAAGGAAGTCTATTTTAAGGCTTACTATTATATCCTTGGAAAGGCGGGATTACTCACTGGACCTCAATCGGCCAAAATTAAAGAGTATATAGATGAGGGTCGGGCTGGTATAAAAGTCTATCGAAATGGTTTCAGGGTCTTACCCTATGGAGAACCGAATAATGATTGGCTTGGATTAGACGTGATCAGTCGCAAACGTGAAATACTCACTCCTGTTGGAAACAATAATTTCTTTGGATTCCTGTCTTTGTTTGACCCAAAAGAAACTTTATTTAAAGAGACATCAAACAGGGAAGGTCTGATAGAAACAGTCGCCTTTGAAGCACTCAAGGAGTTTTGTCAAACTGCATGTACTGAGGCCGCGAGGTTAGTTGGAAAGTCACGTGGACGAAAAGTCACAGCATCGCAAAAAGAATGGAAGGAATCGGCAAAGCCGGAAGCAAAGCTTGCAGTGATCGAAAATCAATTGACGGATTTTTTTGAGCAAGAGGTCAATAAATTAAAAGAAAAGAAGGTCTCGACAGAGGAGATCGGAGATTTACATACAAAAATTCACGGGCAAGTTAAGAGTGCCATCCGTTTAATTAATAATGAATTTTTACGAGAAGACGGTTATAAGAAGTCGCTTCTTGAGGAAAATAATATGCTAAGAGTTTTAGCAACACTTGGGATGTCGGTGGCAGAATTTACACACGAGATGAGGCAGTACATTCCAGCTCTAACGTCAGATTTGAATAGACTAAGTCTAGCAATCAAGGATAAGCTTTCGCAAAAAATATTGGATAGACTTCGCCACAATCTATCTGGCTTAACAACCTATGTTGGTTTTTTTGATAAAACTGTCTCTGAAAATTCTGATCGAACCCGGGAATCACAAAATTTGAAAGACATTGTGGGTGAATTTATTGAGGGTATGAATGCTGACCTTGAAAGATCTAGTATCGAGGTGGCGTTCAAATTTGATGATCCGAAAATCAAAACTATCCCGATGCACTACTCTGAGTGGTCTTCTATTCTTTTTAATTTTTTTACTAATTCTAAAAAAGCGATAAAAAAAGCAGGTGTTAGTGGGAAAATCTTAATTAGACTAGGCAAATCAGGCTCGAAAGCTTTCTTGGAATTTCAAGATAATGGAGCCGGTATCCTTCCACAGCACAAAGAAAAAGTTTTCGAGGCATTCTTTACTACTACAAAATCTTCTGAAAGGCGTGTAAAGGGTGAGGGCGATATTTCCGGGTCCGGACTTGGTCTTTGGATAGTGAGACAAATCGTTGAAAGCTATTCAGGTGACGTATACTTATCTACGCCCAGATCCGGTTATAGCACGTGTTTTCGAATTGAAGTAGCGTCCATATGAAAAAATACAAAGTACTTTATATTGATGACAGCGCTGAAGTCGATAAGTCACTTCTTGAGCCGACCATCGAAGACGTAGAACGGGCGTCTTTGAAAATTACCCCGGAACTTCCGAAGCATTGGGACGAGATGGTAAAAGACCTGGATGACCGGATGGATAACTTCGACTGCTTGATTTTGGATTGGCGCTTGAATGAACGGCCAATCGCGGGTGGAAAACGCGTAAATTATAAAGCGTCTGAAGTTGCGCAATATGTCAGACGCAGGGTTGTCGAAGGTGAGATAAACAAACCAATTCCGATCTTTTTATGGTCCACAGATAAAAATTTAAAATCTTCATTCTATGGTGATATTACATCTCAGGATCTTTTCGATGAGACTTATAAGAAAGACACTGATTTAAGTGACTTCCCTTTAGAGAAGGGAAAAGAAATGCGTTGTTTTATTGAGGCGTATGAGCAATGCAGATTGTATAATGGAAAATTTAATTTCGCTTTTCTAAAGGCTCTACTCAATCCTTTCGATGAAAGTTATGTTGATGAAAGAGTCGCGAAATACATTTCGAACGGCAATGAGACTTCGAATAAGCAGTCCAGAGTTTTTCCATTGATTAAGCTTCTTTACAAAGATATCGTAAGGACACCAGGTATGTTGGTCTCTGAGGACTTACTAGCAATCAGACTTGGAATAGACATTACCAAGTCAAAGGACTGGAAGGCATTGATGTCAAGATCTGCGTTTAAAAATATCAAATACAACGGATTGTTCGGTTCTGTTCACGATCGATATTGGATGCAAGGGCTTTATGCGTTGTGGGCCAATGTTGGGGATAGTGGAAGCAGCTTAATTACACTTTCGGCTGAGGCAAAGGTGAAGCAGTTAAAGACATTTTTTAAACTTAAAGCAATCAAAGCACTTGCTCCGAGCGACTTCGGAGCAAAATATTGGGTACTAGATGAGGCAACCGAGCTCCCTCTTGATCTTAATCTTGCAGAATTAGTCACGGAGCGCGATCCGCTTCCATGGCAAGAGAGGCGATACCGCTTTATACATTCGTAATGGCAAAGGCAAAAAAAGAAAATCGTTACATGGATTACCTACACTCCTATGAGGATCAGGTTTTACCTCATGTGAGAGACTTTGTGAAGAAATACAAGTTAACTCCAGCAAGTGACTACTATTTCTTAGATAATATAAAGTTAGATAAAAATACTTCCCAGATAAGCCTTCCCAAGCTGACGATTCAAAACAATGATTTTAAAGAAATAAAGAACATCCGTCCAAAATCATCTGTAATAAGCTCTGTTGAACTCAAACTAACTTTCGGTGTCGTTGGTGAGGAGTTTCATTCCAATTCGGTTTACACAGTTCATAGTATTTGCAAGGGAAATACGCAGACAACCTGCTTCCATTTGGATTCGATAAGTGCTGCCGAAACTAAGTCTCAAAATTTCTTCCATCCCATTCATCATTTTCAATTCGGGGGTTCAACATTAATGAAATTGGGTGACGAGGGCGGGAATTCAGAAACATTTTTCGGAAGCATGCTGGTTATCGATTGTCCTAGAATTAGCTTTCCCCCTGTAGACCTGTCGCTAGCCTTGCATTTTATCTTAACGAATTTTGTTCCAAAGAAAAGTTATGTAATTGAAAGCGAACCTCACTTTTACCGACAAGTACAAAAGGCTCAGGAAATCTTTTGGCGACCTTACTTTGATTCTGTCAGCAATTTCTTCAAAGCGACAGATAAGGGTAAAGACGAAATAGCAAGGCATTACTTACCGCAACTGCTCCCTTGAAATTATAAAGTATTAATGCCGCACAAAGTTGAGGCAATAACCACAGCAGTCAAAATAGGCGGACTCGAGAAGTCAAATAATTTTTCTATTCATCTTGTCCCGTAGAGCTTTCATATCCTCACTAACCTTCTGATCCAAAATCTTCGCATACTGCTGCGTAGTCCTGAGTGTCTTATGGCCAAGCATCTTACTTACGGTTTCAATAGGAACACCATTTGTCAAAGTAACAGTAGTCGCGAAAGTATGCCGCGCAGTATGAAACGTCATTTTCTTACTGATCTCGCACCGCTCAGCGATCTCCCTTAAATACTCGTTCATCTTCTGGTTGCTCATCACAGGCAAGAGTTTGTCTTCGTTCACACATTGTGGATGATCCTTGTAAGCATCCATGATCTTCATGGCTTGAGGAAGGAGCGGAACTCGTGTTGAAGTTTCTGTTTTGACCCGTTCGGTGACTATTCCAGCGGCATTGACCCCCTAGTCCAGCAAGCTGACCCCCTGGGTGAAGGATTGTATCTGTAAAGCAAAGAACGTAGGTCAAAGTTATTTCTTTTTCCTGAGAGATTCTCCCTTCAGATCAATGCGTATTGATTTACTGGTGAGTCTGTCCAGGATTGCATCTGATAGAGTCGGTTCAGCTATTATATCGTACCAGGCCGCTACAGGAAGCTGCGCGGATATAATGGTGGATTTTCGTCCGTGTCGATCTTCCATCACTTCCATTAAATCAAGACGTGAGTAGTCATCCAATTTTTGCAGACCGAAGTCGTCAATAATGAGCACGTCAGACTTCGCGATGGCGTTGATTTGTTTTCGATGTGTACCATCCATCTTGCCAAGCCGAAGAGAGTAGAATAGTTTCTGGCTGTTAAAGTATAACACCTTAAAGCCATTAAGACAGGATTGGTTACCAAGTGCGGAAGCGAGGTTACTTTTTCCTACGCCAGCTGGCCCGGTTATCAAAATATTTTCATTGTTGTTGATCCACGAGCATGTTGTGAGTTGAGCCAAGAGTGTGGCATCGAGGTTTCGACTGGCATCGGGACGGATTTGATCCAACGCGGCATTGTAACGGAACTTAGCCACTTTCTTAAGACGATCAATTTTCCGGCCGTGTCGTTCGTCATGCTCCTGTTGAACAAGAACAGCCAGCAGCTGCTCGCCTGTTAGCGTGGAGACCTTCTTTGCGGAGATGAGATTGTCAAGTGCTTCAGCCATTCCATGAAGCCTGAGGGAACGCATTTGTTCCAGTGTTTGTGTGTAATTCATACTTATAAATTGTTTTTAGTTGTTCAGATGTAATGGTCGCGTCCCCGGATGTTATCGTGCTTGGGAAGATCGGATGAACAGGCATCTTCCTGGAACTTCACATGTGCACTCCCCACAAGGTGCCGCATGTATCTAAGTGAGGTCAAGTCATTGGATACTGCCAGCTGACAACACTTACGGAATCGCGTACGTTCGCATTTATGCTGTAATGCAAGGATACCCTGGCAAGTTTTATACATCTGTTCGGGGAACAGGCCCTTGCTGAGTACCGCACTGATCAGCGCTTCTACCTCAGGCCCAATAGCGCGTGCCTTTTGTATGAGTACCTCAGGAGATAGGCTATCAAGATATTCCCTATGAACGGAAGACATATGATCGGCTTGTGTGATATATATTCCTCCGTGCGCTATTGTGTGCGTGGCTACGCATTGACGCTCATGATAAATTCTTGCAATACCATTGCTGATAAGAACAGTTACCTTCTGTCCAATCAATCGATACGGAACACTCAGGTATTTGGCAATACTGGTAATCCGAACATGACCATTCTGAGCAACCGTGCATTTTGATTGTTTGACAATGGAATAGGGATGCGTGGGTAGAGGTTTTAACATAACTCTTTCATCCCTATCCAGAAGCATTTTCCTGGATACGCCATAGTCTTGCATCACCGACTCATTAAGCAATTGTACCTTCTCATGCAGCGCCCGATTTAACTCCTCAAGGCTATTGAAGGTCATGTGTCTTAACCGTGCATACACTTGATGGTAAATTACATTCACATGAGTTTCTACTTTTGCCTTGTCCTTGGGCTTAATGGGCCGTGCAGGAAGAACAACAGCACCATAGTAGTTTGCCATATCAAGGAATCTCTCGTTGATCACTGCTTCATAGCGATCAGGAGTGGTTATCGCTGATTTTAGATTGTCAGGAACGATCGCCGCCGTAATTGCACCCAGGTAGGAGAACAGAATGACAAGTCCCTCAATGAGATCTTCATTCTTTTGTGAAGGTAAAGCAATAGCTAGCGTATAGTTGCTATAGCCCAGCGTAATAAGTAATATCTCAGCGGCTATAGTTTTTCCGGTAGATCGGTCAACATAATGAAGTTTGTCTCCTGCAAAGTCTACAAACATCTTTTCACCTGGGCGATGAATCATCACCATGGAAGGATGCTTGCTTTTTAGATAGCGCTTTAAATGGTAACAGAAGCGCGAATACTTTAGTCGAATGATGCCGGCTTTGAAATCTTCTTCCCAAAGGATCATTCGAGTGACATGAGTTCGCTTTCGGTTTGATAACTCCTGAACATAATATTCAGCGCGCTGCAAGAAGACTTGATAATTTTCCTTCTCTTGTGTAGATACAGGTTTGAGCTGATCTGCCAATATCGGATTTTCTGTAGCCATCATTTCTTCATCCGGCAGGGCAAGTTCTTGCGTCTTTCGCAGGTACGACTTCACCGTATTCTTGGACACGCCTAGGATAGCCGCAATCCGTTTTATGCCGAATCCTTCGGCACGAAGCTTATAGATTTGTTTTACTTGATTCATAGTGATAGGATAATAGGCCATTGGTTCTGATGCTTTATCCGATAAGGATAGCCAGAACAGATCCCATCACACAGGGGGCAGCTTGCCGGAATTACTGGAAGTTGACCCAGGGGTCAGCTTACTGGAAAATCTCGGTCGTAATCAAATTCCTGAAGGGGTCAACTTGCTGGAATTTCAGGTATTGGCCGTGATCCTAGAAGGGGTCATCTTGCAGGAACAGGGGGTCAATCGAAAATGGAATGAGGGGTCAAAGGTCACAGGAATAGTCACGTTCGGTATGAATCCACTTTTCACCATCGTGACCGATCACAATATCAACTCTTCTCAGTTTCTGAACATCTGCATAAGCGAGTCCCGTGTAACAACAGAAAACAAAGATGTCCCGTACCTGTGAGAGCCGTTCTGTTAGAATCCGCTTGTTAATAATCCGTTCCAGTTCATCCTGTAAAAGGAACGGCCTGTTTGTATCGCGTATTTTTACTTTGTAATTCATAAACGGATCTTTTTCGATCCAGTTGTGAGCAACACAAATTCGAACAATCTTCTTAAGCTTCTTAATGATACCCATTGCAGTGTTGTGTTCAACGTTCCGAACAGTCTTCAAAAAGAATTCATAGTCTGTTATAAACTGGTGATTGAGATCTCTCAGCTTGATGCCTTCCTTATCCGTGTACTTCATGAAAGCTTCCATTGAAGTGAAAGCTGCCTTGAATCGTTTTAGCGTTCCTTTCGCATATTCTTTCCCAACCAGGTCGGATACGTGCTTGATATGCTCGAGATAGACCGGCATCAAACTTTTGTCTTTCAACGGATCAATGATTTCTTCTTCAATGCCGTGCATTTTATTTCTGATCGACTTGATCGTGACTTCTTTTCCTTTGTTTAACAGTTCGCGCTGGGCTTCATAGATCTGCGCTTGCATTGTTTCAAGAAAACTGTTGAGTTGTCGCGTCTCTTCTTTCTTCGTAACGATAGCGCGACCTGCTTTCGCATTCCACTTCGTAGGGTCGATCTCGCGTTGTGTTGAGAATTCTGTTCGATCACCATCAATTGTCAATCGTAAATATGATTGGCATTTTTTGTCCGCTCACATAGCTGCTTCGCTTCTTCAGGCGGAAATGGACACTGATTGTTTTGTTCATCAAAGTAATTTTTTAATGGTTAATAAAATTCCTTTGATGTCTCTGTAGAATCAAGATGTTCATTTGCTGAACTACTTGATTTTGAACCCCTTATACAGGTTAGTGAGACCTCGTTTTCGCATCGGCTCGCAGGTCCCGAATTAGTCCCGCTACAATTGAGAAAAGATGTCTTTTTCGGTAGGCCTTAAAAACAAAAAAGCCCACAAAAATCAATTTTGTGAGCTTTCGGGTGTTTTGATTTGTCAATCAGTGATCCCGCTGGGATTCGAACCCAGGACCCATACATTAAAAGTGTATTGCTCTACCAACTGAGCTACGGAATCTTGACCTCCTACACCTAAGTGACAGACGCCACGATTTTTGAGTTATCTCCCTCTTAATCAACCCATTTCACACCAACAAGAGCAAACCGGGAGACACCTCATTTCAACTCCATCTTTGGCCGTTTTCCAGCCATTTCCGTAATTGAGGTCGCAAAGGTAGCAGGATATGAAAAATATACAAAGGTGGGTGTGCAAAATTGTGCTCGTGATTGCCGCATCCTCCCCGGTATTGGCCCAGAAAACGACGTTTCGCCTCTCGCAGGCCGACTCGCTCTACGATAAAAAGCAGTATACCCAGTCGCTGGACCAATACCGCGAGATACTCGCACAGCACGAATACACGCCCGCCATGCTCCTCAAAATGGCCTTCGTCGAAGAGGGCCTCAACCACCCCGGCAAAGCCCTGTACTACCTTAACCTATACTACCTCGCCTCCAGCGACAAGAGCGCCCTCGACAAAATGCAGGAGCTGGCCACAAAATTCAACCTCGATGGCTACGAAACTTCCGACTCCGACCTGGCCCTCTCCTTCTATCACGACTATCACCAGGACATATCGCTTACCCTAGGCGCAGTCGTACTCTTTTGCCTTGCATTAGTGCTCTTCTGGAGAAGCAAAGGCAAACGCTCCATTGCCGCCGGAACAGTTGCCTTCTTCCTGTTGGCACTGATGATCGTGCACGTCAACCTGGGTGAAAAGATTTTTACGGGCATCATCGGTGAACCCAACACCTATCTGCTTGATGGCCCGTCGGCTGGCGCGTCCGTTGTAAGCATCGTGGGTGAAGGACACAAATTTGAGATCGTAGGCAAAGTGGATGTCTGGTATAAAGTGAGGTGGAATGACCACACGGTGTTTGTGAAGGATCACAGTTTGCTGCCGGTCAGACTTTAAAAATTAACAATTGACAATTGACAATTATGGAGCCCCTATCGGGGCTTCTTTATGCAGGCTCGTCGCTTCGTTCCTGGTTAACACCAACAGATTTTTCGAATGTTGTTACCGCCTAGAGGGTCGCATCAGTTTTGCCAATGGTCATTAAGATGTTGGTTAGGATTTTGATCAGTTCATTACCATGATAATGCAACGTATTGATTTGGTCGCCCGACAAAGTCCTGGCGCCCGCCGCCGCTCATAATTGTCCGCTGTCAATTCTCAATTCTTATTATATTAAGTGTTATGAATCGTCGGGCTGCACTGTTCATAGTTTCTCTCCTCTCCTTTCCCCTCGCGGCACAGACTATCTATTTCAATAATCTCGGCATCGACAACGGCCTCCGCAACGGCAATGCCCGAAGTTTTGTCCAGGACCATCAAGGCTTCATGTGGATCGGGACCGAAGACGGCTTGCATCGATACGACGGACAATCCATCAAAGTATATCGCAAGATCGATGGCGACTCCACCAGCCTCGGAAGCAACTTTATCCTGTCGCTGGTCGAAGACAAGCGACATAACCTTTGGGTCGGTACAGCAGACGGTGGCCTCTTCATCTACCAGCGAAACACAGACGATTTCAAAGCCATAAAACTGCCGGCCAGAGGCGAGTCTCCACGCGCAACTATACGCTCAATGATTGAAGGTCGCGACGGTTATTTATACGTGGGTGCCGACGGCTTCTTTCGTGCAAAAGTCTCACACGTCGACTCGGTCAAAATGATGAGAGTTCCCTTCATCACCGACACCGTTCACACCCGCCTGACAAGATTCGTTGCCATCGCCCACGATCTCGACTCAAACCTCATCGTGAGCGTCAATAGTGAAGGCCTGTTTACCTACGAGCTGGCTACCGGTAAGAGCTATCCCCACGTTGTAGGTAACATTCCCGACGCACTAACGGTCTATGTTGATCGCGTGCGGAAATTAGTCTGGACCGGATCCAACAGGACTGGCGTGGGCATTTACGATCCCGCTACGAGACGAACGATGCGCATACCTGCCGGCGATGACAACCGAACCATTAGAAGTAATTTTGTACCCGGAATTGCCGGCGACTCTTCGGGAAACATATGGATCGCCACCGACAACGGGCTCAGTCTCGTCCGCGCAGGAGTTGATCCCTTCACTGACCTGGAAGTCACCACCTTCCTTCCCGGACCAACCGATCATACACGCATCCACGGCAACATTATGAAATCGGTGTATGTCGACCATGACGAAAAAGTTTGGATCGGCACAATCTACGAAGGCGTCAACATCTATAACAAGAATACGATGAACTTCGGCTCGCTGTCCATTGTGGCAACAGCCGGTTCGGGGACCGGGATCGGAAACGTAAATGCCCTGGCGCAAGACATTGCTGGAAACCTCTGGATCGGTCTTGATGGCGGCGGCCTCTATAAGTATCAGGGTCAGTTGGGGAGTTCTCCCAACGCCTCGTTAACCAAGGTACCGATTGCTCCAGGCGTCGACAAAGTCAAATGCCTGGCGATCGATGCACAACAACACCTCTGGATAGGAACCTGGGGCGAGGGTCTTTTTCGCTACCGTCCGGAGACACGGTTACTGGAACGAATCAGGCCGTCCAACGGAGTAGATATGGGCACCGAGATAATAGCCGTGGCTACGGACGGACTTGGCCATGTTTGGGTGGGGACTTTTGATCAGGGCCTGTATCGATATCGCATTAGCGATGGGCAGACCGTGCGTGCATCGGGTCCTGACCCGGATCCAAACGCGATCGACCGCATCCAGGCTTTGACGGTCGATTCAGCCAACAATGTATGGATTGCCAAAGACGTTGGCGGTCTCAACTTGCTGAAGACGGGAAGGACGGAATATCACCCGGTGTTGACCAATCATCTGAATGCCGCCACGACAGTAACCGCGATATGCCTGGGCAATCGCGATACCGTATGGGCCGGCGCGCCCAGCATCGGATTGGTTGCCTACCACGCCACCACCAAGACAAGTGAATTGTTCAACGAAGGCAACGGATTGGCTAACAGCGGGATTCACAGCATCCTGCGCGACAGCCTTCACCGCATCTGGATCAGTCACAACGCAGGCATCAGTGCCTTTGAACCGAAAGAGGTCCACTTTTCGAACTACTCAAGAGCTCATGGCATAGCCGCCAGCCAATTCAACAACAGTGCGGGCATCGTGCTGCAAAACGGTCAGCTGGCGTTCGGCAACATCCATGGCATCAACTTTTTTACGCCCAAAGAATTCCGGCAAAATGGAAAGGACTTCCCGCTCGTATTCACACGCTTCTTCGTCAACAACGAAGAACAACATCCAGGCTCGACGGTGTTGCGCGACAACATTGTCATGGCCACAAAAGTAATCCTGAGCCATTACCAGAATTCGTTCAGCGTACAGTTCTCACCGCTCCGATTCGACTTCGCCGACGACCGGCAATACGAATACATGCTGAAGGGATTTGACGACCACTGGCAGCCAACCGGCAACCGGCGACTTTTATCCTACACCAACCTGGAGCCGGGAGAATATACATTCATGGTTCGTTCCAGCGATGAATCGAATACCGGCACCATCAACACCGCCACGCTCAAAGTTGCCATCGTACCTGCCTGGTACCAGGCGATGTCGTTCAAGATCTTCGTCGCGGCATTGGCCATCCTCCTCGCGCTGGCATTTCACCGCCTGCGCATCCAGTTTCTGATCCGTCAGAAGAAAACACTCGAACAACGGGTGGAAGAACGCACGCACGCCATCTTCGAAGCGAACCAGGAATTGCAAAATCACCTCGACGAGATCAACCAGATGAACGAACAGCTGCGTGAACACCAGTTCGAAATCTTTGAAAAGAACAAAGAGATACAGGCGCAGAACGAAGAACTGATGTCGCAGCACGAACACATCATGCACCAACAGGAAAGCCTCCTGCAGGCGCGCGAACAACTGCAGGATATCAACACCACGCTCGAGAAAACGGTCGAAGCGCGCACGGAACAATTGAACAACACGATCAGCAATCTCAACAAGACGGTATTCGAACTGGACCGCTTTGTCTACAGTGCTTCACACGATCTCTCGGCACCGTTGAAGTCGATCAACGGACTGGTCCAGCTCATCAATATGGAGCAGGAACCGGAGAAGATATACGAATACACGGCCTTCATCCGCCAGACAATAATGAAGCTTGAAGCGGTGATCAAGAGCATGGTCGACTACGCACGCAACACGCACGTGCTGGTAAACTATGAAAATGTATACCTGAAGCCGCTGATCGATGAAGTGGTGAATGAACTCGCCTTCTGGCAGGAAGCATCACGGTTCCAGTTCCTCAACAAAATCGACGATACGCTGCACGTTCACACCGACCGCGCGCGCATCAAGGTGGTGCTTCACAACCTGGTGAGCAATGGCATCAAATACCGGGATCTGTATAAGGTTGAGAACTGGATCCGTTTCACCGCCGAATCATCCAACTCTTACTGGGAACTGACCCTGGAAGACAACGGTATCGGTATCCGACGCGAATACCTCGATAAGGTATTTAACATGTACTTCCGTGCCACCGACAACTCAAAAGGCTCAGGCCTCGGACTATTCATCGTAAAAGAAACGCTGGCAAAGATCAACAGCACCATTCACGTCGAATCGGAACTTGGACAGTTTACGAAGTTTGTGATTCGTGCGGGCGTGGGTTAGAATTATTAATTAGTAATGAGTAATTACTAATTTTTCATCGCTTCCCCCTCAAAATACGCCACACTCACCGTCCCTTTATAATCACGGTCTGAATATTTCAGCGTATAAAAGTAGACACCTGCCGCCTGGTTATCGGCATACCATCTGAAATCCCGATCGGCTGAAGAATACACTTCGCCTCCCCAGCGGTTTACAATGAAGATACGTTGAAACTGTCCCTCGCAGTTGTCGTCCGGAAGGATGTTGATCAGTTCATGGGTTGCGGGGTCTTCGCGCACCATCGCGAAGAAATCGTTCTTGTTGTCGCCGTTCGGCGTGATGATGTTGGGCGGCAGAAAATCTTCATCGCCGCGAACGACGTCGTGAATCGTTACGTCAACGGCTACGGTATCCCCTTTTTGACTCCAGCAGCGATCATCAACCACATTGAACGTGAAGGTGAATGTGGCCTCGGGCTCGCCCGCCAGTACGGTACATTCAGTCTTCCACGCGAACGTGGTGTTAACGGCCCGCCGTCCGTCGGCAGGTGCAAAAATATAGCCATCTGCAGCGCCGGCCACATCGATCAGGTCCAGGTGCAGCATGTCCGCCTGCGGTGCATTATCCGGATCGGTGGCGGATAGCCCCAGCGTGATCTGTTTGCCCACCTCCGCGGCAACGCTGTTGTTCACCATAGGCATGTTTTGTTCCAGGCTCGTGATCTGCAACAAGGGTTCGTTGTTGTCGGGTGGAAGCAACTTCACGGTTACATCCAGTGTGTCGGCCTGGTATACACGACAGCGGTTGTCGTCGTCCACAACGATAAACCGGAAAGTAAATAGATCACGGCGGTCGAGATCGACATTGTCGCAGAATACATTCCAGACAAAAGGAGACATCACGGCTCCGTTGCCGGTGGCTCCCGGGAATGAAATGTTGTAATCGGTCATATTGAATCCCAGCCCCTCGCCTCCCAGCACAATGAGGTCTTTGTCGTCGTCTCGTCCGGTGACGTGAAAAAACAGCGACTCATTTACTTTGCGGGTGATGCCGGTCACGTAGCGTTCCTGCGGGTCACCCGTAAGATCCGAATCGATAACGGGTGGTACATTCGGGGGCAAATCGACCTTCAACCTGAACTCCATGACGTCCGGCTGCGCCAACAAACATACGTCGACATCGTCCAGCAGGATTTTGATATTGAACTCCGACCTGAACTTAAAATTTGCCACATCGCAATGTGTGTCCCATATAAGTTCAGCTTCATAGGTACCGTTCTCCAGTTTACGTTGCACGATCTGCATGCCCACGTCAGCCAGGGTAAAATTGTCGGTGACTATCCTTACGTTTAGCGCGTCTCCATCGGCGTCTATGCCCTTGATCGGCCACGTGCGAACCGTTCCCTCGGGCACCAGGGCCTCCACATCCGGCGACAGGAACTCGGCCGGATGATTGGGTGGCGGTTGAATGTTCACCGTAATCACCAGGGTGTCGCTCAACGGAACGCTACACGCATCGTCGAAAGCAACAATGCCGATCTTAAATGGACCATTGACGAGCGGACACTCGTCAAAGCAGATCTGGAAGCGACTGGTGCTTCCATTAACAAGTGAGGCACTCACCACGTCGGGCAGGACGTCTGACACATTCTTTTTGAAGCCGATGGGAATTGCCTTTATTTTGACCTTCTCGAGGAAGTTATCGTCGGGGCTCAAAGCATCAGGATCGGATACCTCCACCTCGATGCAACGATCGGCATCCGCTACGTTCGCGAAGGTAACACTCATCTGTTCGTCGTATGCAAAGCCCGCATCAGCGAGCTTGCGCCCTTTTATCTGCGGAGGTTCGGCACGCGGACAGGCATCGACGACCAGCATCTGGAAGTCGCGTCGTACCTCACCGATCTTTACGCCTTCGCGATATTCTTCACATTTTACGGCGAACACGAACAGTCCCTGTTGCATAGGCGTAGCCCTGAGCAGCCCATCGCTGCTGATGTGCAGATCGGGTGCGCCTCCAATGACATTGTTCAGGTTAAACGGCGCACGCCAGGATACCTCCGGGTAAGGTCGTGGTGACAGAGGGGGAAAGGCATCAATGGTATGGGTACTCAAGGGTGTGGCCAGCGAATACACGAGCGAGTCGCCATCGTCGTCGACACCGGCGAAGTCGACGAAGTAGGGCTTGCGGGGACAAGCAAAATCGCTCAGCGGAGGAAACAAGTGCGGCGTGGAGTTAATGAAGGCGACGCCATCCTTAACGACCGGCGGAAATTCAAGGTAGAAAGTTTGCCCGGCAGCCATCGAACTCATCGCTGGGTCATTGCTGTAGACGTTCGTGATCGTGTAGTTCCGGCAGCAACGTTCCCAGATAATATAGTACCCTTGAGGGTCGCCGAACCGCGTGTCGGACAGGTTGATAGCGGTGCTGTAAATAAGTTTGGTCGTGACAATCTCTCCGTTCGAACAGCTGGGCTGTGTGTATTGCACCGGCGACTCACTGGGATTGGAGAAGTTAACGGTCTGCATGAGTGCATTGTCGCGCTTGCGGTATATCGCCGCAGTAATCGCGTTGTCGCGCGCGCCCGAGCTCCCGTTCAACACGTCAAAATACAGGATCAGGTTGATGCGATAGCTGTTAGCGGAAATGTGGATAATTTCAAACTCGCCTCCAACAATGTGAGACGCCACAGAGGGGATAGAAATAAGCAATAAGATCGCCAGTAAAATCCGCTTCATATCAACCCATAAGACACTCAAGATAGAGAAATGGTTGAACGCATAAAACCCCCGATTTGCGTATTTTGACGCCCCCATGAAAAAAGGAGACATAATCGAGGATCTTGTAGTCGAAACCATGGCTGCCGAAGGCAAATGCCTGTCCCGGATCGACGGCCTGGTGATCTTTCTCGACGGCGGCGCACCCGGCGATACGGTGGACGTCGAGCTGACAAAGATCAAAAGCTCGTTCCTCGAAGGTCGCGTAAAGACCATAAAACGGTTATCAGAGGCCCGCGCCACCCCGTTCTGCCAGCATTTTGGAACCTGCGGCGGGTGCTCGTGGCAGCATATCCAGTACGAAACCCAGCTGTTCTACAAACAAAAACAGGTGGTCGACAACCTTGAGCGCATCGGCGGGCTGGAGCTTCCGCCCATCCGACCCATCATTGGCGCACCCGGAATACGCTACTACCGAAATAAGCTGGACTTTACGTTTTCGGCCCAACGCTGGCTAACATTTGAAGAAATGGACTTGCGAAAGGCATCAACTGGTAATCCCTGGGGAGAGCCGGAACCCGCGTTGGGATATCACATTCCGCGCAAGTACGACCTGGTGTTTGATGTGCAGGAATGCCATCTTCAATCAAGTCCTTCCAACGCCATCAGGCTTGCGCTGAAAGAGGAAGCGCTTCGTCACAACATTCCCTTTTTCGACCTGCGAAAACAAGTGGGCTACCTTCGAACCGTGACGATCCGATCTACCACCAGCGGAGAGGTTATGGTGATCCTGCAGGTCACATACGAGCGCATGGAATGGGTAGACGTTCTGCTGTCGCGACTCGAACGCGACTTCCCGGCGATCACCTCCTTCATGTATGTGATCAATGGAAAAAAGAACGACACGTTTGCCGACCTCGATATTCTTACCTGGAAAGGGAATCCGTTCATCACGGAGCAGATGCCCTCCGCCGATGAACTATCGGTATTGCAATTCAGGGTAGGTCCCAAGTCGTTCTATCAAACCAATTCGATCCAGGCGCACAGGCTATACCAGGTAGCTTTTGAGATGGCCAGGTTGCAGGGCAACGAACGCGTTTACGATTTGTACACGGGCACAGGTACCATCGCCAACTTCGTGGCGTCGCGCGCGAAGACGGTGATCGGATTGGAGTATGTGTCCGCTGCAATAGAGGACGCGAAAGTGAATTCGAAGCTGAACAACATAAGCAACACGGATTTTTACGCGGGCGACATCAAGAATTTGCTCGATGACGAATTCCTGAATCGTCATGGTCGCCCCGACACCGTTATAACGGATCCGCCACGCGCAGGCATGCACGAGGATGTAACGCGTATGCTGCTGAAGGCATCGCCTCAAAGAATCGTATACGTTAGCTGTAATCCGGCTACACAAGCGCGCGATCTAAAGATCCTCGCCGGGCAATACATCATTGAAGAAGTACAACCCGTGGATATGTTTCCGCATACGATGCATGTCGAAAATGTGGTGGGGTTGAAATTGAAAGGCTGATCACAACACGCTGACGCTGCCCGCGGATGAATCGTTTTGCTAGGGAACGTGGCGATACAATAGTAATCCCTGAAAAAAGTGAAATGCCAACCATCCGTTGGCGTTTGCGTATCTTTAGTTATGCCCTCTCTCGTCTCAGGTTTTGAGTACGATATTTTTATCAGCTATCGTCACAAAGACAACAAAGGTGACCGGTGGGTGTCGCGTTTCGTCGCTGCCCTGAAGACAGAGCTGGAGAGTACCTTCAAGGAAGAGATCAGTGTCTACTACGACGAGAACCCTCATGACGGACTGATCGAAGCTTATACCGTCGATAAGAGCCTGGCCAACAAACTCAAATGCCTGGTGTTTATCCCGATTATTTCGCGCACCTACTGTGATCCGGCGAGCTTTGCGTGGAAACATGAGTTCCTGGTGTTTCAGGAACAGGCGAAAGCTGACGGATTTGGTTTAGACGTTGAGCTTCGGGACGGAAACGTTTCGAGTCGTATTCTGCCGATCCAGATTCACGAACTGCATCCTTCGGATCAGCAGCTCTTTGAGAAGACGACAGACGGACCCCTTCGTGCAATTCCATTTATCTACACGGCGCTTGGCGTAAATCGCCCGCTTATGCCGCGCGATTCGCGAGTCGACAGCTTGAACAAGACCCTGTATCGCGACCAGATCAACAAAACGGCGAATGCGATCGAAAAGATCATTGCCACTTTGCAAGCCAGCCAACTTAAACAGGGTGGTGCTCCAATTACATCGGGTTCTCTTCCTCCGCCCACGCGTCGTCTCTGGTCAGAGCTCAACAGGCGCAACGTGCTAAGGGCGATGCTTGCCTATGTAATTGCCGCACTGGCCATCCGACAGACCGCTCACATTCTTTCACAAATAAATGACCTTCCTCTCACCATCCTGCGAGGTCTTGACTGGACGTTGATTTTGTTGTTTGCGCCGGCGATGGTACTCGCCTGGCTTTATGAATCAAGTCCGGCGGGTTTCATTCGCACCACTTCACAACAAGCCGAACGAAATCCGTACCGACCCTCGCAGAAGAAACCGTTCACGGGCGGTGGCGGATTTGGTCTGTTAACGCTCCTGCTTGTATTTCAGGCATCGTATATTTATTATCTCCAGCGCGGAAGCGGCCTTGAACCAGTCAATCCCGATTCGATTGCGGTCTTGCCATTTGAGAATCGAAGTGACGATCCGGAGGACGCATTTTTTGCGGACGGCCTCACCGATGAGATCATCAATCACCTGTCGATCATTCGTGAACTGCACGTGATTAACCGACAGTCGATTCAGGAGTACAAAGGAAAAAACATTTCATACAAGCGTATTGCCGAAGAACTGAATGTATCGAACGTGCTTACGGGAAGCGTTCGAAGGTCGGGAAACGACTACAAGATATCGGCGACGGTAATCCAATGCTCGACAAATAAGTACTTGTGGGGAAAGACGTTTGAACGGCGCGGAGAAGACTTGATGGCATTGCAAAGTGAGATAGCAAAAGGTATCGCGTCTGTCTTGAAGATTCCCCTGAATCGCCCGGAATCTCAACAGCTCGACCACCTGTCCACGCAAAACCCAACTGCGTACGACTACTACATCAAAGGGCGTGCACTCTATTATCAATATCAGGCGGCAAGCAATGATAAGGCGATTAGCTACTTCAAAAATGCCATTGCCCTGGATCCCAGTTATGCCTTGGCCTGGGCGGGGTTAGGCGATGCCTACAGCCAGTTAAATGCGAGATTCGGCAGGGAAGTAAAGTGGCTGGACTCCAGTATTGTCGCAGGATCGAAAGCGGTCGCGCTGGATTCAACATCATCGGATGCCTACAAAGCACTCGCCAACGCCATGAATTACAAGAAGCGGTATGACACGGCCTTCGTGCTGCTTCAAAAGGCTGTGGCGCTAAACCCGTCCAACGCTTCGGCTATTGGAAATCTGGGGACTACCTATTTCTTACAAGGCGATTTGCCGCAAGCGTTACGCCTGCAAAAGCGGTCGGCAGGACTAAATCCCAAGAATGCTATTCCGTTCCAGATCGCGGGCATGATTTATCGGTTGCTGGGCGATCTCAAAAATGCCGAATCCTGGCTGGAGAAGTCACTGGAGCTTAACAATAGTTCCTACTGGGATACGTATGAAACGCTCGGCTACTGCTATGTAAGCCGCGGCGATCCGGCAAAAGCAAGAGCCCTGGTGCTGGTGATGTTGGCCAACATGCCGTTGGATTCCCGCACTTATGAGATTGCCGGAATCATGGCGCATTTTGCCGGTGATATCCCTGGTGCACAGTCATACTTCGAGAAGTCCATCGCACTCAACGAATCGTATGAAGATGATCCCGCTTCGATAAGTGCAATCGGCCTTGGCCAGATACTCCTTGCAACCGGCCATACGGTTGAAGCTGAGGTGTACTTATCGCACGCGCTGGAGATGAATCTTCAGGAAGTGGCCGGCGGATCTCAGGATGATGACGCTCCTTTCTACATCGCGGGAATTTATGCGATTCGCGGTCAGCGCGGACAATCGCTGGAATGGCTTACGAAGGCCGTTAATGCCAACTGGATCGACTACGCCGAATTCGAGAACAGTCCCTGGTTCACTCAATACCGACACGACGATGCATTTGTCTCATTAATTGCCGCAGTCAGGAAGAAAGTACAAGAGATGCGTCGGCAGGCCGAGCGCATGTGAGCCGGCCAATGGTTCATTCGCGCCAGGCGCCGTCGGGCCGTCAGGGAGGGCACTGTCCAGGAGTGGCACACCGCCGCGCTATTGAATAGGTACCACCGTTACAAGTCTTCGATCCCGATGGAAGTTTCACGGGCGGTCCTCCTCTTGCGTGAATAATTCCCGTGACGACGGCGGTAGACATGGACGTACCCGATAATACCAAAAATCTTCTTTTTCTATAGGTTGAAAATACCTTTGTACCGACCGCCAACCAGTCAACGGAGCTTCCATAGTTAGAATAGAAGCTGCAGGCGTCGTCGCAGTCTATGGAAGCAACAGTGAACAGATTCGGACCGTTAATGCTTCCAGGTAAGGTCAGGTTCGCGTCGCCTGAATCGTTTCCGGCGGCCATAACCACAAATATGCCGGTTGACGTTAACAACGTAATCTTACTTTCCAACACGGCGCGTAGGTCGCTGCAGCCTGGGCAATACGCTCCCAGGCTCATGTTCACCACGTCTCCTGCCCGCCCGAATGCAGCAACGTCGTCAAGGGCCTTTCTCAAGAAACGCCATTTGCCGTGACCCAGGCTGTCCAGCACCTTATAGCTCACCACACAAGCTCCCGCAGAAACACCTACGGATATCTTTACGATTTTCGTCGGAAGGGGAGGCTCTTGTCTGTAAGTGACTTCCTTTGAAGCGGCTATGCCAGCGACGACGGTTCCATGTCCGTTGAAATCACGCCACTTTCTAAATTCACATTCAGTATCGATATACCGCCTGCTGCTATCTCTTGACAACACAATGCTCTCGTGATCATCAACGCCGGTGTCCAGAATAAAAATCTTAGTGGTTTTCGTCGAGCTATTGACACTGCCTCCTGCTTTTTCTATCGCACAAGTATTAAACACACCGGGAGTCTTTAATTTCAAATCCCACTCGGATTGTTGGATCGGGTCTCTCTTCTGCACTACCGGATCCCTCTGTTCAGCCGGATCAACAAGTCTGACGGTAAAGTCAGGTATTACGGCGGCGACATTGGCAGAGTCCGCTATGAGTCCTCCAAGCTGCGCCGACGTCAAAGTCGCTGCAAAACCAACACCGAGATCGGTGAAAAAGAGTGAATCTCCGACGTTGATGGATCGTTGAGCGCAGTAGGATTTAATCTGTGCAAATACAGTGTCCCTGGCGGATTGTTTGTCGGCTAAGGTGACCAATTGCCGTTTGATTATCGGAATGGCAAAAGCGTCTTTCATCTCAATCACATAATCTCCAGGCGTTGCAGGCGGGTAGTTTGATACTGCATTTTGCTGCTCAGGTGTTTCCTTTGCACAGCCCGTTGCCAATAGTATTGCCAACACGAAAATGTTCGCTTTCATACAACGCAATTTTTAGGGAGTGGAACGATCAGGACGACTACTGAATTTACCACTATTTCATCCAGACTCTGATAATCTACGTGAGTTATTTTTTGCGTGTCCTCACACTTACCAGCGACGCGTTTGGATTTTCCCGGCATTTGCGATTGACGAATGGTATGCAGCCATTCGGTTACTGGGACGAGGTTGTCTGGCCTCAGCTTTGCCCGGACCAGATTTTGTCATTTACCGATTATTGACCCTATCTTACTATCCGCATCCGTCAACCCACAGACCATGAGCGAAGAGAAATACTACCTTTTGCCTGCCCCGGACGTTGTGGGCAAGCTCGGTTCAGCTACCGAAGGCCTCAATGACGCTGAGGTAAAAAAGCGACAGGAACAATACGGCAAGAACCATATTCCCCAGCCGAAGTCGAAGACGCTGTTCCGGATCTTTCTTTCACAATTTCTGAATCCACTCATCTACGTGCTCATAGCGGCGGCGGTCGTATCCCTGTTTACCGGTGATTCGGGTGATGCCATTTTCATTACGGCTATCATCACGATCAATGCCATACTCGGCACCTACCAGGAGTCGCGAGCTGAAAACAGCGCCAAAGCGTTGCGCGACATGGTAAAGGTGAGGACGCGTGTGCGCCGGGGGAACAAGATCCATGAAGTGGACTCGGAAGAGCTTGTACCGGGAGATATTGTATTGCTGGAGTCGGGAAACAAAATACCTGCCGACCTGCGTCTGCTGGAAGCCAAGGATCTCACCATAGAGGAGGCACTCCTGACAGGTGAATCGGTAGCGGTGGCGAAGAACACCGCACCACTCGCCGGCGACAAGGACTACTCGCTGGGCGATCGCATAAACGTAGCCTTCGCGGCAACCACTGTGCAGAAAGGCCGGGGCGTGGGGATTGTGACCGGAACGGCCCAACATACGGAAATCGGGCGTATAGCCGATTCGTTAAGAACAACAGTAGCCGAGAAGCCGCCGTTGGAGCGGCGTATGGAATCCTTCAGCAAACGAATCAGCGTTATCGTGCTCTTCGTCTGCGTTGCCCTGGGAGTAATAGGATATTTTGAAGGCATTCCGGCACGTGAAGTATTTTTCCTGATGGTGGCCGTCGGTGTGTCCGCCATACCGGAGGGGCTACCAGTCGCATTGACCGTGGCGCTGTCGATCGGTACGCGACGCATGGCCAAACGGAATGTGATCGTCCGCAAACTGCCGGCTGTTGAGGGTCTTGGAAGTTGTACCCTCATCGCGAGCGATAAGACCGGCACGCTCACGATGGATCAGCAGTCCGTCCAAAAGCTATACCTGCCTGACGGTACCTCCTACAACGTGACCGGTATTGGCTACACAGGTGAAGGCGTCATCAACGACAGCCAAAACAACCAGGCATCGCTCAACGACACGCTCGAAAAATTCCTCGTCGCCAGCATCCTGGCCAACGAGGGCATTCTTCGGAAGACAGAGCAGGGCTGGGAACACAGTGGTGATTCCGTCGACGTGGCCATCCGCGCGCTGGCCTACAAATTCGGCAAAGATCCCACCTTCTTTAAAGAAAAGGGCGAAGTGCTGGAGATAATCCCTTACGAATCGGAACAAAAGTTTTCGGCAGTGTTCTACAAGCACGAAGGTAAGACATGCTACGCCATGAAGGGTGCCGTTGAAGTGGTTGAGAACCTGCTCAAGCCAGATCAGCGCGAACCTGTAAAAAGCATTTCGGAACAGATGGCCGCTGACGGCTTCCGCGTATTGGCTATGGCAGGCGCAACCGTTCAAGATACTTCGCGCGACCAAATTCCACCGCTGGAATTGCTGGGGCTGATCGGTATGATCGACCCCCTGCGTGAAGAGGCGAAAGAGGCCGTGATTAAATGCCAGCAAGCGGGTATCCGGGTCGTCATGGTAACGGGTGACCATCCTTCAACCGCCTTGGCGATTGGGAAAGCACTCGGCATTGTGTCGAATCGCGAGGAAGTGATCACCGGTACCGAACTGGCCGCGTTCGACAACAGCGAGCCGAAACAGATGGCGGAAAAGATCCGCGACAAAAAAGTATTTGCCCGCGTCGCCCCCTTGCAGAAACAACGAATCGTTGAGGCTTTTAAATCGCTCGGACATTTTGTGGCAGTTACCGGGGATGGCGCGAACGACGCACCCGCGCTCAAGTCGGCGCATATCGGTGTGGCTATGGGCGGAGGTACCGACCTGGCCAAAGAGGCATCCTCCATTATCATCACGGACAACAACTTTGCGTCCATCACGGCGGGTGTCGAAGAAGGACGCATCACGTTCAGCAACCTGCGAAAAGTCATCTATCTTTTGATTTCGACCGGTGCTGCCGAACTGGCCATTGTCGCGCTGGCTATCATCTTCAACCTTCCCCTCCCGTTCATCGCCGTACAATTGCTGTGGCTTAACCTCGTTACCAACGGCATCCAGGATATCGCCCTTTCCTTTGAAAAAGGTCACGGTGCGGTCATGCAGGATCCTCCGCGCAAGCCAGACGAAAGCATCTTCGACAAACTAATGAACGCGCAAATGATCGTGTCAGGGTTGGTGATGGCGGGTGTATTATTCGGAGCGTGGCTTTTCTTGCTGGAAAGCCCTGCCTACAACGAGCGACATGCACGCTCAATCGTGATGATGCTGATGGTCTTCCTGCAAAACTTCCACGCGCTTAACTGCCGCTCCGAAACGGAAAGTCTCTTCAAGCTGCCACTCAGCAACAATTACACGTTGATTGTTGGGCTGATCGTGGCACAATCGGTACACATTTCCGCGGCCTACATTCCAGGACTCAATGAAACCTTGCAGCTCGAACCGATTACGATGCGCGAATGGCTCATTCTGCTTCCCGCTGCCCTTTCGATTCTTGTTGTTATGGAAGTCTTTAAATTATCATGGAGAAAATTGACAATTAAGAATTGACAATTGACAATTATTTCAGCGTCTTCGCCGTTTGTTTAAAGCTCATGATATTTGACGTGATGCCCACGCTTAACTGCGTCAGTGGATCGTTTACGAAGTAAATGTTGTAATAATCCTGCCCCTGATAAAAGCGCAGAAAGAACGCGATCTCATCAAACCACTTGGGGTAATATTTATAAGAGATGTCCAGAACAAAACGCTTATAAAAATCGAACTGGCTCGTGCCATTCATGTTTCCGAAAATCCAACCACTCTTCACCTCAAGGCTCGAACGCTGTAACCATCGATTCACTTTATCATTCTCGCGCTTTCTGAATGGCCCCACCAGACCAACCTTGCCGTACAGCCTGAAATAGCCGTACAAGTCATCGAGTTCCTCGGCCGACCACTTTGGCGGGTGAAACTCCATCCAGGCTTTCACTTCGCGAATTGAAAAGAAATTTTTGTCGAACTCCCTGATCTGATAAGCTGACAATCCCAGCTCCAGAAAATTAGTAGAGAAGTTGCCGTCTTCCGTGTTCACTTCGCGCGTTGAATCAGACACGTAAAATGAGCCATCCTGACCGTTGCTGTGATGCGCCAGCGAGGCAAAGAATACGGCGTTGTTATAAAAGATCTTGCGCAGAAAACTCTTCTCCCAAAAATTGATTTCCTTGTAGTAGGTGAGGTAAACCTTGTAGCTCGGATTCCTGATGGGCTGTGACTTCTTGTCCAGCATGCGAATCATCACTTGCGGATTGATCATGAATGCCCACTTCCGTTCCTTCCCGGTAAAGAAGTAACTGGGCGATAAATTGCCTTCGAAGATGAGCGGCTCGAGGTTGCCAATTCCACTGCCAAAAGTGATGTAGCTTTGCTCACGGTTGGCATTGACAAGTGTGAGAAATTTCTTTCTCTCTGACGACAAGTTTGCGGTATCCTTCGGTTGGGCACGCAACTGGCTACAGGCACTGACCAGTATGAACATGAGCGCGGTAAGCCCGCGTGAAAAGGTCATAATTGAGTTCGATAAGAGGCGATATGCCGCAAGCATCTCAAACATTGAGCCCAACCCTGACCTTACCCGCCAGCGACGATATTCCTCAGGCCATCAGGCTTTGAACATGGGCAGCAGACATTGCAGCAACGGTTTGTAGCTCCCTTCAAGGGAATGCAGCATATACCCTTCAAATCCGATCGAGCGGTAATCCCGACTATCCTGACGCTTACCCATGAAGGATTTTCCACACTTTATGTGGCTTACAAGGACAATGACCCGGTGTAATTGGACCTCTCCCTCCAGCCCCTGACAGAGGCCTACAATTGTCAATTCTCGATCGTTAATTCAATTATTCTTCCCAACCCTTGATTCCTAGCTACAAAAACATCAACATCGCCCCCAAATTTCATACACCATGCGACAGAGATTACTCGCTGAAGGTGCGAACGAACTTTCGTACGAGATCCGGGAGATCGTGAAGAAGGCCGAGCAACTCAAGAAGCTCGGCATGCGCATTTCATGGGAAAATATTGGAGACCCGATCCAGAAGAACCACAAGCTTCCGCAGTGGATCAAGGACATCATCGCCGACCTCGTAAAGAGCGACGACGTGTACAGCTATTGCCCCTCGAAAGGCATGCTGGAGACGCGTGAGTTCCTTGCCGCGCAAACCAATGCATACGGTGGCGTACAGATTTCGCCCGAGGACATCTGCTTCTTCAACGGACTGGGTGATGCCATCTCGAAAGCCTATCAGTTTCTCGCGCATACCGCAAGGGTGATCGGTCCGTCGCCTGCTTACTCGACACACTCAAGCGCTGAAGCAGCGCACGCCGGCCATGAGCCCCTCACCTATCGTCTTGATCCGGACAATCACTGGTATCCCGATCTCGACGACCTTTACAACAAGGTCAAGTACAACCCGAACGTTGTGGGCATCCTGATCATCAACCCGGATAACCCTACGGGTATGGTGTACCCGCTTGAGACGCTGCGACGGATCGTAGCAATCGCCAGGGAATTCAATTTATTTATCATCGCAGACGAAATCTATATCAACATTACCTACAACGGCGCTCGGGCATATTCTCTCGCCGAGATCATTGGTGATGTTCCCGCCATCTCCATGAAAGGCATCTCGAAAGAGTTGCCCTGGCCAGGTTCACGCTGTGGATGGATGGAGTACTACAACCGAGACAGGGATCCGGATTTCGATCGTTTCTGCAACGTGCTCGACAATGCCAAGATGATCGAAGTGTGCTCAACGAAACTTCCCCAGCTGGCAATCCCCCGGATTTTCGGCGACGCGCGCTTCAAAACGTATCGCGAGATGACGAACGAGAACATTGGCCGGCGCGCACGCATCATTGCTGACATCCTGCACACCGTTCCTCAGCTCACCTTCAACGAGACTTATGGCGCCTTCTACAACACTATAATTTTTCGCGAAGGCACGCTGAAGCCTCATCAAAAAATGAAAATCGACAACGAAGAAGCGCGCCGCTTCGTAGAAAGCTGGACAAGTCAACTGATTCCGCTCGACAAGCGTTTCGTGTACTATCTGCTGGGTGCGAAGGGTGTGTGCGTTGTGCCCATCTCTTCGTTCTGTTCCGAGCTGCAGGGCTTTCGCGTTACGCTACTGGAGGAAAAAGAGGAAGTTCTCGTTCAGACTTTCACGGCGATCCGGGATGGAATTGTGGAATACCTCAACAGTTAGTATTTAGTCTTGAGTCGTTAGTCATGAGTACCTGGTTATTAGTACAAACAGTCGTTAGTCAGAATGGGCTAATCTAAAGGAATAATAACAACTCAGGACGAAATACTCCCGCAGTCGTCTACCTAACATTTGTTACTATTATTTTTAGTAAATATTTTCTGACAATCTCTTGATCCCTAGGTGATAATTCTAGAAAATTGTAACCGCACAAAATAATATGTCGAGCAGCAACCAAATAACCAAATACGAACTGATGACCGGTAGGCTCATCTCTTCGTTGCTGTCGCTTGTGCTAGTCGTCGTGATTCGGAAACCGAAGGGGGCGATGGTGTAAACTATTGATGATGAAAAATTCAAACCGCCCCGACAAAATCGGGGCGGTTTTGTTTTATACAGACAAAGCAAACTAACAATTGTTATATGTACTACTCCAAGGACACGATTCTCTTCCTGAACGGCAAGTTCATTAAGGCAATCGATGCTCATTCGGATTTATACAGCCAGACACTGCACTACGGCTTTGGAGCCTTCGAAGGAATCCGGGCCTATGACACTCAGAACGGCGTAAAGATCTTCAAGGCACGCGAGCACTTTGACCGACTCAAGAACAGCTGTGCATTGGTCGGCATTCCATTCAATTACGAAACGGAAGAACTGACACAGATCGCGTACCAGCTTCTTCGCAAGAATGATCTTTCTGATGCATACATCCGTCCGCTCGTGTATTGCGGCCCGCAGATGAGTCTGGTGCGAGCTCAGGATGTATTCCTGATGATGTGCGCGTGGGAATGGGACAAGTACCATGGCGACGGCCTGTTGAAACTCTGTATCTCGTCATATCAACGGCCTAATCCCCAATCGACGAAGATTGAGTCGAAGGTAACGGGTCACTACGTAAACTCTGTGCTAGCCACCAGCGAAGCAAAAGTCAGGGGCTACGACGACGCCATCATGCTCGACATGAACGGCTTCGTGGCGGAAGCACCTGGTGCGAACTTCTTCATGGAAAAGAATGGCACCCTGTATACGCCTGCCACAGGACATATCCTGCCGGGTATTACACGCCAAACCGTATTGAACATCTGCCGCGAGCTCGAAATACCCGTGGTGGAAAAGAACATAAAGCCGGAAGAACTTGAAGGTGCCGACGGCGCATTCCTCTGTGGCACAGCCGCTGAAATCGCTGGCATCGAATCGATCGACGCCAAACCGTTCCGCAAGGAATGGGCCGACAGCCTGGGCATTACCATCCAGGAAGCGTACGAGTGCCAGGTGTTGGAGAAATCTTTCAGCTACGTCATCATCTGACAACCAGATGCAGAGGATGTGATGCGATCGAAAGATTGCATCACGCCTCGATATCGGGCGGCAGGGCCGCCTGATGGTACGGACAAGGCATGCCTTGTCCCTGCAGTACCGGGGATGATAATTTTTTGATCAACGACAAATGGAATTAAACAAATACAGCAAAACGCTCACTCAGGATCCCACGCTTCCCGCGGCGCAGGCCATGCTATACGGGATCGGACTGACTGAATCAGACCTGAAGAAGGCCCAGGTGGGCATCGTGAGCACGGGCTACGATGGCAACACGTGCAACATGCACCTGAACGATTTGGCCAAAGAAGTGAAGACGGCCGTGTGGGATAACGACCTCATCGGACTCATCTTCCACACCATCGGCGTGAGTGATGGCATGAGCAACGGAACGGAAGGGATGCGTTACTCGCTCGTGAGCCGCGAGATTATTGCCGATTCGATCGAGGCCGTATGTGGAGCACAATATTACGATGGACTGATCGCTGTTGTGGGATGCGACAAGAATATGCCAGGCGCATTAATGGCTATGGCAAGACTGAACCGTCCTTCCATCATGGTGTATGGCGGCACCATTGCCGGTGGACATTGGAAGGGCCAGGAACTGAATATAATCTCGGCGTTCGAAGCGCTGGGTAAAAAACTGGCGGGCAATATCACGCCGGAAGACTATAAAGGAATTATTCAAAACTCTTGTCCCGGTGCCGGGGCATGCGGAGGAATGTATACGGCCAACACGATGGCATCGGCAATCGAAGCCATGGGCATGTCGTTGCCATACTCGGCCAGCAATCCCGCCTTGAGCAAAGAGAAGAGCGATGAATGCATAGAGGCAGGCAAAGCGATTTACAAACTGCTCGAGCGCGACCTTCGTCCGCGCGACATTATGACGAAGCAGGCATTCGAGAACGCCATTACCGTGGTGATGATCCTCGGTGGATCGACCAATGCCGTTCTGCACCTGATTGCTATGGCCAAATGTGCCGGCGTCGAACTTGACCAGGAAGACTTCCAGCGCATCTCTGATAAGACACCGCTGATCGCGGATCTGAAGCCGAGTGGCAAGTACCTGATGGAGGCGCTCCACAAGGTTGGTGGCGTACCTGCCGTGATGAAGTACCTGCTGGAAAAAGGCTACCTGCACGGCGATTGTATGACCATTACCGGCAAGACTATTGCCGAGAACCTGAAAGATGTGAAGTCGCTGGATTTTACGACACAAGACGTGATCCGTCCTTTGGAAAAACCCATCAAGGCCACGGGACACCTGCAGATTCTGTATGGCAACCTCGCGGTAAAAGGGTCAGTGGCAAAGATCACGGGCAAGGAAGGCGAAAAATTCAACGGACCTGCGCGGGTGTTCAACAGCGAGTTCGAACTTAACGATGGCATCGGCTCGGGCCGTGTGAAGGCGGGCGATGTGGTAGTGATACGCAACGTGGGGCCTAAGGGCGCACCGGGTATGCCTGAGATGCTGAAACCTACTTCGGCCATCATGGGAGCAGGACTCGGCAAAAGCGTCGCACTCATTACCGATGGTCGCTTCTCGGGAGGATCGCACGGATTCGTGATCGGTCACATTACCCCGGAGGCGTTCGAAGGCGGACTGATCGGATTGGTAGAGGACAATGATCTCATCGAGATAGATGTACAGGGTCACACCATCAACCTGCTGGTTGACGATGCGACGCTGGCGAAGCGCAAGGCGGCCTGGATACAACCTGCGCTGCGTGCAAAGGATGGAATTTTGAAGAAGTATGCAAAACAAGTAAAAACAGCGGCCGATGGATGCGTTACTGACCAAGACTAAGATCGCTGCACCCGAGCAGCCGAAATCGAAGATCACAGGTTCTGAAATACTGTTGGACAGTCTTGTGGCGGAAGGTGCGGACCTGATCTTCGGATATCCCGGCGGAGCGATTATGCCGGTATACGATGCGTTGTATGGGTATGCCGACAAAATTACGCACATACTGGTACGCCACGAGCAGGGCGCCATTCATGCTGCACAGGGTTTTGCCCGCGTAACAGGTAAGGCAGGCGTTGTATTCGCCACGTCAGGACCAGGTGCCACGAACCTCGTGACGGGACTGGCTGATGCATTGATCGACTCAACGCCCCTGGTATGCGTTACAGGTCAGGTATTCGCACACTTGTTGGGCACGGATGCATTCCAGGAAACGGATGTAGTGAACACAACTATTCCTGTGACCAAGTGGAACATTCAGGTAACGGAAGCGAAGGACATTGCCCCTGCCATTGCCAAGGCATTTTATATTGCTAATTCCGGTAGGCCGGGTCCGGTGCTCGTGGACATCACCAAGAATGCCCAGAACGAGATGATCGAGCCGGTGAAACACGAAAAGTGCGAGAGCATCCGCACGTATCGTCCCAAACCCGTTATGCAGCAGAGCCAGGTGGATGCGGCAGCAGCATTGATCAACAGCGCGAAGAAGCCGTACATCCTCGCCGGACAAGGCGTGTTGCTTTCGGGCGCTACGGAAGAACTAAAAGCATTCTCGGAGAAGACCGGCATTCCAGTAGCGTGTACGTTATTGGGGCTGGGAGCCTTGCCTGCTGATCATCCGAACTATGTTGGATTTCTGGGTATGCATGGCAACTATGGTCCGAATCTCAATACGAATCAGTGCGATGTGCTCATCGCCGTGGGGATGCGGTTCGACGACCGGGTCACGGGCAATGTGAGCAAGTATGCCAAGCAGGCGAAAGTTGTCCATATTGAACTCGATAAAGCGGAGATCCACAAGATCATCAAGGCTGACGTGGCGGTACACGCCGACGCACGTGAAGCACTGACGGCGTTGATTAAGCAATGTGACAGCAACAAGCACGAGGCCTGGATAGAAAGCTTCCGCAAGCTTAACCAGATCGAATATGAAAAAGTCATCGTTAAGGAATTCAATCCAGAGGGCATCCTCACGATGGCCGAGGTGATCAACCACCTTTCAAACCAAACCAACGGAGAGGCTATTGTGGTGACAGACGTGGGCCAGCACCAGATGACGACCTCGCGCTATTACCAATACAAGAATCCCCGCGCGAACGTTACCTCTGGCGGCGCAGGCACGATGGGATTCGCATTGCCCGCCGCGATGGGTGCCAAGCTTGGGCGGCCCGCCAGGCAGGTCGTTGCCGTAATCGGCGATGGCGGCTTTCAGATGACCGTACAAGAGCTGGGTACTATCATGCAATACAAGATTCCAGTTAAAATCATTGTGTTGAACAATAACTTCCTGGGCATGGTGCGCCAGTGGCAGCAACTGTTTCATGGCAAGCGTTACTCGTTTACCGAGATGCAGAACCCGGATTTTGTGAAGCTGGCGGAAGCGTACAGCATTCCTGCCCGAAAGGTCGAAGACCGCGCACACCTTCAGGGCGCAATACGCGACATGCTTGCCGCGACCACACCTTTCTTCCTCGAAGTGGTGGTGGGCAAAGAAGACAACGTATTCCCTATGGTGCCTGCAGGCTCAGGCGTAGGCGATGTATTGCTGGAGCCTCCTACAAACTAAAAGACAAAAGCGATGACACTTACGCAAGCGTATACCAAGACAATTTTGAACGACATAGACATGAAACAGGATTTCACGCTCGAGATTCATTCCGACAACAATTTTTCCGTCCTGAACAGGATCGTCAACATCCTGAACCGTCGGCGTGTTCGGATCAAGAAACTGATTGCTCACGAAGACGAAAGCGACTTCAAGCGTGGCGTTGCCGTTGTGCTCTTGTTCACCACACCGGACATGATCGAGAAAGTGAAGCATCAATTGGAAAAGCTGATCGAGGTGGAACATGCGGTCTATTACGAAGGAAGTAACGAATATTGTGAACTGAGCTCGAAGCATGCGCTTGTAAGTCGTGAGTAGCGAGTCATGAGTGGGTCCAGCGTACTGATAGTATTCAGTTCGCGCTGCCCAGATACTACCACACTACCAATAACTAAGTACTAAAAACTTAAGACTCACGACTAATAAGATTTAATTCAATATCATAACTTAACTATTACTATGGCAAAGATCAATTTTGGAGGAACGATCGAAGAGGTTGTGACCCGCGAAGAGTTTCCAATGGAAAAGGCACTGGACGTAATGAAGAACGAAACCATCGCGATTATCGGATATGGTGTTCAGGGTCCTGCCCAGGCATTGAACCTCCGCGACAACGGCTTCAAGGTCATCATCGGTCAACGCAAGGGTTCTAAGACCTGGAACAAGGCCGTTGAACACGGATGGGTTCCGGGCGAGACTTTGTTCGAGATCGAAGAAGCCGCTAAAAAGGGAACGATCATTCAATTCCTCCTTTCTGACGCCGGTCAGATCGAACTTTGGCCAACGATCAAGCCGCACATCACGAAGGGCAAGACGTTATATTTCTCACACGGCTTCGGCATCACGTTCAAAGACCAGACGGGCATCGTGCCGTCGTCAGATGTCGATGTGATCCTCGCTGCACCTAAGGGTTCCGGTACTTCTGTGCGTCGCCTCTTCCTGCAAGGAAAAGGTATCAACGCCAGCTTCGCGGTGTTCCAGGATGCAACGGGCAATGCCAAGACCAAGGCTATTGCGTTGGGTATCGGCGTGGGCGCCGGCTACCTGTTCGAGACAGATTTTAAGAAAGAAGTATTCTCTGATCTGACCGGCGAGCGCGGCACGCTGATGGGCGCGATCGCAGGTATCTTCGAGGCACAATACGAAGTATTGCGTGCTAACGGCCACTCTCCTTCCGAGGCCTTCAACGAAACGGTTGAAGAGCTTACGCAAAGCCTTATGCCGCTCGTAGCCGAAAATGGCATGGATTGGATGTATGCCAACTGTTCGACTACTGCGCAACGCGGTGCTCTCGACTGGAAGAAGAAGTTCAAGGCAGCTACGTTGCCGGTGTTCCAGGAGTTGTACAAGAGTGTTGCGACAGGCCAGGAAGCAAAACGCACGATCGAAACGTGCAGCAAACCCGACTACCGCGAGAAACTTGCAGAAGAGCTCAAAGAAGTCCGTGAAAGTGAACTCTGGCAGGCGGGTGCAGCAGTACGTGCGTTGCGGCCTGAGAAGAATACAGTAGAAGCCAGCATGATAAACTAACTAGTATTTAGTCTTTAGTCCTGAGTCCTGAGTTGTTGGTAGTACGGTAGTAAAAGTGCCTACGGGCAAAGTACTATTGGTACTATTAACAACTAATGACTAAGGACTAATGACTAAGGACCCTCCTTATGACATCTCCATCGAAAACGGACACCCTGAATATCGACGCAGCAGCTGAGACGTTGAAGTCTGTTGTGTTAAAGACACCTCTTCAATTTCATCGCAAGCTGTCGGAAAAGTTTCAGGCATCAATCTATGTGAAGCGCGAAGACCTGCAATTGGTGCGTTCGTACAAGATTCGTGGCGCATACAACCTCATTCAAAGCCTTACGGAAGAACAACGCCGCCGCGGCGTGGTGTGCGCGAGTGCCGGCAACCATGCACAAGGCGTTGCCTTCGCCTGCCATCACCTCGATATCAAAGGCGTGATCTACATGCCTGCCATCACACCGAAGCAGAAGATCAACCAGGTGAAGATGTTCGGGGGAAGTAACACGGAGATCGTTCTCATCGGCGACACGTTCGACGAGTGTCAGACACATGCGCTCGAGTACACACGTGAAAACAACATGGTATTTATCCCGCCCTTCGATCATCCTAAAGTCATCGAGGGACAAGGGACCGTGGGCAAGGAAATCTTCGATGAGCTATCAGGCATTGACTACATCTTCGTGCCCGTCGGCGGAGGTGGATTGCTGGCCGGCGTAGGTACCTATTTCAAGACGCTGTCTCCCAATACCAAGATTATTGGTGTTGAGCCTCTGGGCGCGCCTTCTATGAAGAAGGCACTTGAGGCCGGACGTCCGGTCGTGTTGGACGAGATCCAGCGCTTCGTGGATGGTGCCGCTGTGAAAAAGGTAGGCGATCTGACTTTCGAATACGCGAAGGATCTACTCACGGATATGTTGCTTGTTCCGGAGGGAAAAGTGAGCACGACCATTCTGCAGCTGTACAACGAGGACGCCATCGTGGCTGAACCAGCAGGCGCGTTATCCATTGCGGCACTCGATCAGTACGCCTCGCAAATCAAAGGCAAGAAGGTCGTATGCATTCTGAGTGGAGGTAACAACGACATCGACCGTATGCAGGAGATCAAGGAACGGTCGCTGCTGTATGAAGGATTGAAACACTATTTCATTGTTCGCTTCGCACAACGTCCCGGCGCGCTGAAGCAGTTCGTAAACGACATCATGGGACCGAACGACGACATCGTTCGCTTCGAGTTCATTCAGAAGAACAACAAAGAGAGCGGACCGGCATTGATCGGCATTGAAGTGAAATCGAAGGATGATTTCAATGCGTTGATTGCACGCATGGATGGCTTCAAGCTCAATTACACGCTCGTGAATCAGAACGAGAACCTGTTCGAGTATCTCATCTGAGGACGGAGCTATAGCTCTCCCAGCGCACGGAACGCCTTACCTGAAAGCTATCAGATTGCTATCACCCTAAAAGCTTCCGCCTGGCTTCACGACAGCTCTGTGTTAGTTCTGTTTATGTATGTCAAACCCATCAAGCAGCACCCGATAAGTATGCGAAAGGTCCATTGGAATAACGGGGTCTGCTTCAATGGTGATTAACGCAGGAGAATCTAACGAGGGCGCAAAAAATTCAAACGTATACTGTGTCCATTCCTTACTTGATGAAGAATCGAAACTCTTCATTACCATAGCTCCTCCCCAATCTGATGATCGCCGAAGTATTATCCACGTCTGGCCGTTTCCAGGAATGTCAGTCTTTGCCCAAAATGACATCTCATAAGCCTCGCCGGCTATAAAATTATTCTGAGAAATATATTGCAGTAACTCGGCGCTGATATTCACCTCACCTTCTGTGTCAATATTTAGTTCAAGCACCTTGTTGCCCGCGGGTGACGATGGGTCAATAGCTATCGCAGCGCACGGACCAGGTGAATACAGTTCCCACTCGGTAAGGTCATTCTCAAAATCGCCGTTGCGGACATAGTTACTTACAGGCGTTGTCACTTTGACTATGTTACTGCCGCCGTAAAAACCGAAAGTATTTCTTACAAACACCCGGTAATAGTAGTCCCGTGAGTCTGCCATTCCAGCATCCGTAAACGTGGTGTCATTTGCTTTTGTGGCGACATGAATCAACTCACCAGTCGATTCGTCCAGACCCGTCGAACTATGTCGGTATAGCTTGTATTCCAGAAAATTGGAGAGATCCGACCGAGTCCACTTAATCGCTACGGAGCGATCGGTAACTGCAGAGGGGTCCAATAAGGTCACACCCTGTGGGAGTTCGATGTTTTGCTCGTCATTCTGAGCCCGAACATCAACATTCTTCTGATATTGAACGAATTGCTGGTTTTGACCTTCGCTTTTGATCGTGAGGATGTACGCTCCGTTCTCAATCTCCTGAAAACTGAACCGCCCATCAATATCGGTTGTGGTCGAAAAGAGCAAAGCGTCTTTCGTCAACGATACAGCGGCGGCTGGCACTGGGGTTCCAGCTGATAACACCACTCCATTAAAGCCTGCAAATTTGGGATCTTCATCGGCGTCCAACTGACAAGCCTGGAAGGCGATCGCCGTCGCGAAAATGCTCAAAAGAGAGCGGATACGTATGTTCATTTATCGGCAAAATATTGGGTGCAAAATACAGACTTTATGCAACTTTCTGGCTAATAGTAACCCGTCAAACTTACACGCGCCAGATTCATGTCACTGTTCGCCATTAAGGATAAGGGTCCATTTCGATGCATAACAGGCTTTGAGCAAGCGGCAAGAACAAACGTCAATCACGGGCACCGGCGGCGACTCTTGTAGGCCAGGAAACCAAATTAATATTACCTTAGAAGCTGACCTCTTCTCGATGAACTCTTCATTAGCTCTCCCCTCGCATAAGCCTTGTAAGAAAAACGTTCCTTCCTTCAGACGCGCTGTGACATTTTATGTCGCAGTACTATTCATCCTTGTTGTCTTCGATGGAACAGCCCAGAAATCACGCCGTATGCCTGCGCCGTCCGTTTACTACCCCGATAAAGAATGGATACGGAAGAAGCCTGAAGAAGCTGGTGTTGATCCGGCGTTGCTGAAGGTGGCCATAGATTTCGCGATAGCCAGCGAGGCCAAAGCGCCGCGCGATTTGAAACTGAATCACTATCGCAGCTTTGGCCGCGAGCCCTTTGGGGATGCCATCGGCCCGCTGAAAGACCGCGGTGAACCATCCGGCATCATCATCAAGAATGGTTATGTGGTTGCCGAATGGGGAGATCCCTACCGCATTGACATCACCAACAGTGTAACGAAGAGTTTTTTGTCGATCGTGGTGGGCCTCGCCTACGATCATGGATTGATCAATCTTGACGACGAGGTTTACAAGTACGTGCCTCCCATATTACTTTACAACCCAATGCCTATTGGCAACAAGGCCGACGCGTTCGGTGAGAAGTCCGACTTGGTCGAACCCTTTAACACGCCGCACAATAAGCTGATCACCTGGCGGCAGATGCTGCAACAGAACAGCGACTGGGAAGGAACCTTGTGGGGCAAACCGGATTGGGCTGACCGGCCATCCAAAGAATACAACGACTGGCTAAGCGCACGCAACGAGCCGGGCACCGTATACGAATACAACGACACGCGGGTAAACGCCTTGTCATTGGCTGCGCTCGCCGTATGGCGAAAACCCCTTCCCGAAGTGTTGAAGGAGCAGATTATGGATCCGATAGGGGCCTCCAATACGTGGAGATGGTACGGCTATGAGAATTCCTGGATCGTGTTGGACGGGAAGATTGTACAATCGGTATCGGGTGGCGGACATTGGGGTGGCGGGATGTTGTTGCATGCGTATGATATGGCCCGGTTCGGTTACCTGACGCTGCACAATGGAAAGTGGAAGGATCGACAACTCGTTTCAGTGCAATGGAACAAATTTTCGCAGACGCCGTCCGGGCCACAGCCCACTTATGGATTTATGAACTGGTTCCTGAACACCGATCGGAAGCTCTGGCCGAGCGCGCCGGACAAATCGTTCGGACACGTTGGCAATGGTACGAACCTTATCTATGTAGACCCTGTAAACGATCTCGTGATCGTGCTGAGATGGATTGAGGATAGTCAGATCGACGAGTTTTTGAAGCGGTTGCTGGCGTCTCTCAAATAGGTGTGTCCCCGTAATCAGGCACAACAAACTTAGCTCCCCACCAACCAAGTCGCGCGTAATTTTATACTTTTGGTAATGTCCTCACTTCTTCCCGATTTCGAGTACGACATCTTTATTTCCTATCGCCATAACGACAACAAATACGATGGCTGGGTATCCGAATTCGTCAGCAATTTGACAAAGGAGCTGCAGGCAACATTAAAGGACAGGGTGACCGTTTACTTTGACTCCAACCCGTACGACGGTATCCTCGAAACACACGCGGTAGATCACTCGCTTGCGTCGAAATTGAAATGCCTGATTCTGATACCCATTCTCTCGAAGACGTATTGTGATCCCAAGAGCTTCGCGTGGCGAAATGAATTCCTGGTATTCATCAACAACGCTACGCAGGACAGATTTGGATTAAATGTTCGCCTGAGCAATGGCAACGTGGCTAGTCGTGTGCTGCCGGTCCGAATTCATGATCTTGATCCCGATGACGTAAACCTTGCCGAAGCGCACATCGGCCCGATCCGCTCGGTTGATTTCATTTATCAGCTTCCAGGCGTCAACCGGTCTCTTCGCCCGTGGGATGATGACGTTATCAAGAACACGAGGCAACCGTTTTACCGGGATCAGATCAACAAGGTAGCCAATGCCATTGGAGAACTTCTTCGCGGCATATCAGCAACCGACAAAAAGAAAGCCGAACCTAGGTCCGATGAGAAAATTCTTGTTGGGCCCGGTGTCGTTCCAGGACAGCGAAAGACGCCGGCAAAGAAAATATCGCCCGTGCTGAAGCGCACGATCATCGCCATGATCGCACTGGTCGCATTGGCCTTGGTTGGGCTAAAGGGTTTTCGAACGTTTAAACACAATCAGCAGATTGACCGCGCCCGCGCTGATCTGATACCCGCCATCAGCAAGGGACTTGACGAGAGCTTTCGGCCCACATTTGAAATTTACAACATGGCCGTAGAGGCCATGCAGATCCTGCCAAACGATTCAACTTTGAGTATGCTATGGAGCAAAATCACCACGACATTTCCCGTTGAAACCGATCCTCCCGGTGTCGAAATCTTGTGGAAGGACTACGCCAATCAACGCGACATGCCCTGGCAAAGTGCTGGCGTCACGCCGGGAAAAGAAGTTACCGTTCCGCGGCGATACATAAGGATGCAATTCAGAAAGCCCGGCTATCAAACCGTGGAATTTGCGGGCCCATGGCCATACGGTGTGCTGAGCCTCGAACTGGCAAAGGTAAAACTCGATTCAACGGGAAGCCTACCTGAAAACATGGTTCGGATTCCTGCCAAAAATACACAGATGTATATCATCGGTCTGGAGTCTTATGGAAAGGATAGACCACCCGTTGGCGAATTCCTGATCGACAAGTATGAAGTTACGAACAGGCAGTACAAGGCCTTTGTCGACCAGGGAGGATACGGCAACAGAATGTTCTGGCAGTTTCCGATATACAAGGACGGAACATTAATTCCGTTCGAGGAGGCTGTCAGGTTTTTCACCGACCGCACCGGGCGGCCGGGCCCGGCAACCTGGGAAGCGGGCACGTATCCCGATGGACAGGCTGATCATCCTGTCACCGGTGTTTCGTGGTATGAAGCGATGGCCTATGCATCGTCCGTCAAAAAGCAATTGCCTACCGCCTTTCATTGGAGTGTAGTGGCCGAGACGTCTCGCACTGAATTCCTTGTACCGGTCAGCAACTTCGATGGCAAAGGTGCCATGGCTGTCGGCAGTATGCCCAACGTGAGCGGCTTTGGCGTGTACGACATCGCTGGCAATGCAAGGGAATGGTGTTCGAACGAAGGCAGCAATCCCGATCAACGATTCATCCTCGGCGGCGGCTGGGATGATCAGCCGTACGCATTCAACGACAGCTATACGCAGGCGGCGTTCAATCGAAATCATACTAATGGGTTTCGCTGCATTCGCGAACTGCCGGGTGACACAACACTCACTAACAGCCACCAAAAGCTCGTGATGGAGACGCGTGATTATAAACACGAAAAACCCGTGGACGATAAAACATTTGAACTTTTCAGCAGGCAATACGCGTACGACAACGCACCATTAAACGATAGCACGACGCTGATTGCCACAACGGAACTGTATACCCTGGAGAAAGCGACGTTCGATGCGGCTTACAACCATGAACGCATGCAGGCATACATTTTTCGTCCCATTCACATAAAAGATCCCTCCTTGCCGGTGATATTTTTTGGCGGCTCAAACTTCATCTTCAACAAAAAATTCACAGCAGAAATGGCAACCCGTGGTCTTGATTTCTTCATGAAAAGTGGCCGCACATTAGTGGTACCCATATTGAAGGGCATGTGTGAACGTCATGATGGATTAAAATCTGATGTCGAAGAGCAAACCGTTTTCTACAAAGATCACGTCATCATGTGGCGCAAAGATATCGGTCGCACGATCGACTATCTCGAAACCAGAAAGGACATAGCTGCGGAGAGGGTCGCCTATTATGGATGGAGCTGGGGCGGCGCCATGGGTGCCGTAATGCCAGCGGTGGAAAAGCGATTCAAGGTAGTAGTACTTAACGTGGGAGGTTTAACCATGCATCGGGCGTTACCGGAAGCAGATGCTATCAATTTTGTGTCGCGTGTAACGCAGCCGGTACTCATGCTGAATGGGGAATACGATATGTTCGTGCCTGTTGAAGCCTCTCAAAAGCCCATGTACAACTTTCTGGGTACGCCACCGAAGGACAAAAAAATGTTTGTCTATAAGACCGGACACCAGGTTCCCCTGGTCGACGTCGCCCGCGAAACATTGACCTGGCTCGACAAATACCAGGGTAAGGCAAACTGACTGAATCGCTACTCTCCTCCCAACCTCTTCATCAATTCAACCGTCTCGCTAAAACCTTTCTCTTTTGCCATAGCCAGGGGCGTTTGTCCATTCTCTGTCATGGCATTAACATCTGCTCCGTGATCAATGAGTAGCTTGGCAAGTTTCGTTTGACCATTGTGTGCTGCCGAATGCAAGGGTGTCACACCCGACATCTGTTTTGCATTGACATCTGCACCTGCTCTCAATAACATTTCGGCAATGTCGTAATTGGATGAGGCGCAGGCCGAATGCAACGGGGCAACGCGGAACTGATTGTTCGACGCAATATTGGTATCCGCATCATATTGGAGAAGGACCTTCACCACGTCCGGATGCGCAAAGTACGAAGCGAGTCCCAGGAGCGTGAAACCATCACGTGAGTAGGCATTGACCAGGTCCGGAGGCTCCTGTAGTTTTCGGAGCAACGTTTGCTCGTCGCCCACCGTGGCTGCTTCAAAAATATCAAGATCTACTTTGTATTGCCTGATGATATCGATCGCCTCACGATTTCTATAGTACGCGGCAAACTGTAATAGCGATATGCCCTGTTCAGTCTTTGCGTGGGCCAGTGCGGGATTGCTCTCTAACTTTTCCGCCAGAAGAACATTGTTCCTCGCTTTGATGAGCTCTGCTATTTCATTCATGTTTCAAAATTTTTGTCTTTGTCTTCAACATCCTGAACTGTGCGGGTGTCATATCATGCTGTTTTCTAAATGCCGAGTAAAACGAGGTAGTGGTGTTGAACCCACTTTCGAATGCAATGCCCTCTATGGTGTACTTGTCGCCGGCCGAGACCAACAACGTCTCGGCATGACGTAACCGATACCAGGTGAGCAGTTCAGAAAACGTTTTATTAAACGAACCATTCACCGTTCTCGACACTACATAGGGTGGCACCTTCAACCGCTGTGACAACTTCGTCACATTCAACGTCGGATCAATATATACCCGTTCTTCATCGAGCAGGCTCTGGATTCGTCTTCCTACATCCCGGTACAGTTCCACCACCGCCTTTTGCTTTCGCAACGGACTGAACAGACGCGCATGTCCAATAGCCCACCAGCTCAATCCATAGAAGATAACTGTTGCTGAAATTACAATTAGCCGGTAGACCAGGGGTTGGTAAAACGTGAGCTGCAACGCAAAAGTGATGCAAAGAACAAAGAGGGCAGTAATGACGTATACAATCCATCGCCAGGCATCGTCGTCGGACTTAAGCTCAGAACGATTGCGAAACAGCCAAACCGCACAGAACACCAGGTATACGAAGAGGTGAAGCGTAAATATCCGGTACACAATCCATTGTCCCACTAGCGCTAACGCCACGCCGACCAAGCCTGGAACAAAATGTAACCCCTGCGACCGCCGCAGTTGAAATCCGCTGTCGAAAAGCGAAAAAGTAAAAAGCAGGACAAAAGGACCTGCCCATGCCATCCCCAGCAAACCGACAACATTCAACGAAATCATGTAGTCCGGGAATACGAAGATCGTCACCGACTTCCCCACCCTCAACGCCAGCGACACGAGAAGTCCCGACAACATGAGGTTCGAAAGGCGGTCACTCACCCGAACGAGAACGAAGGCCCAGTAAAGGGCGTGACCGCACGCGGCAATACACAGGGCGAATACCAGGGTCATGGAAGCACTCATAGCGATCAGACCGTCAAGGATCTCAAAAATTCATGGATATTCCCTACAGATTCGCGAATCCGCAGCAAGTTTTCCCCGAACAATACGAATATGCGTGAAAATCAATCAAACATGAATCATCATAGACGAACCTTTCTACGTGGCCTGGCCATCACCGCACTTACACCAATGATTTCCGCCAACGCCAGTCCACATGCGCTGATGCAGGAACGACCTGCCCCTTTGAATTCAGAGCTCATTCTGGACTTTGTAAAAAGCGCGCATCGCGACCTTGACCGCGTGAAGGAGTTGCTCGAGAAGGAACCGAACTTGCTCAACGCAACCTGGGATTGGGGCAAGGGCGACTTCGAGTCAGGCCTGGGCGCAGCCGGTCACATGGGCCTTGACGAGATGGCGGAGTACCTTATCTCAAAAGGCGCCCGCATGGACATCTTCGTCGCCACCATGCTTGGGAAGATGGACATCGTGAAGCCCATACTCGATGCTTTTCCCAACCTTAAGACTTCGAAGGGACCACATGGCATCACTCTTTTAACACATGCGGAAAAGGGTGGCGAAAAGGCAAAGCCGGTCCTCGACTACCTGCGTTCGATTGGGGCAAGTTAATACCCCAACCGAAAGGACAGGCAGTCGGTGCCTACCGTGTCGCTGTGGCGCCAGGTGTGAACTTGGTAACCTGATTCTTCTGTGCTGGAACGGATCTCAAATAGACATAGATCGCTCCAAGATCCTCTTCTGTCATGTTACCATACATGGTCCAGGGCATGATCGTATTGAATTCGCCCGGCGGAACAGTTGGCGCAACGTACGATGAATCAGTATAGGCTTTGAAACGCAGGATAAACTGTCGCTTGCTCCAATTTCCGATTCCGGTTTCGGGATCCTGCGAAATGTTGGCGGTTCTGAGCACCGATCCATCGGGCAAATTAAACTCCCGGCCACCGGAAAATGCGAGTTCGGGTTTGATTTGGCCCTTCTCGACCGGAGTATGGCACTCGACACAACCCGAGGCATTCGCCATATAGGCTCCGTAGGCGATCGAATCAGCTACCTCGGGGCGTTTGGTTGGCGCACCTTTCTTCGGAATAGTTTTGAGAATGATGTTCATAGGAAAATCAGACACCGATTCGGTAACCGTATTTTCTATCGGCGCCAGCGTTCGCAGATAGGCAATCAACGAATAGATATCTTCATCATCCATTTTGCCATAATAAGGATAGGGCATCACCGGAAACATCGCCTTTCCTTCCTTGGTAACACCCGTCGTAATAACGCGATAAAGCTCTCCATCGGTATAGCGACTAATGCCCGCAGGCGTGATGTTTCTGGAGTAGTAGACGCCCGGAAAACCCATAGAGTGATCGAACGGTTCGCCACCTTTTCCTGCCGTACGGGGCACAACAGGTCCGGAAAATTTACTCCAGTCACGGGTAGAGTGGCAGTCCATGCAAACATTCACGGCATTGGCCAGATATCGGCCGCGTTCAATACGCTCAGTGGTGGCGTCTATTTTCAATTCAGGCGCTTCACCGACGTCTGGAAAGGTGACGGATAAATAGGTAATCACACTGCCGATGACAAGGATAATAATGGCCAGGACAACGCCACTTACTTTCAGGACTTTCTTCATTTGGGGGGTTAATTAAGGGGTGCCGAAAATAGTAACGATCAGAATCAAATACAACAATCGTTCGGCCCGAGGCAAGTCACGCGAATGACCTTCACTCGACTCGCAGTTTCGAATTATGAATCTTCAGACAAAAGTCTTTCTGACCCGTGACTTTCATCACACGTTCATGACGGATGTGTTGATTACATTCATCCCCTCGATTGAATCTAGTAGGAAAGCAGGGCTAGTTTACTATTGCGTTTGTAGAAAGTAAGATCTTCTCGTTCTGGTATTTTGCTCCATCCGAAAAGCACACTCGGGATTCTACCCAGTTACTGAATACCCGTTTTTAGACCACCCTCCTTATGAAAACCACACGGCACGACTCTGTCTTGTTGTATGCGCTTGCGCTGATTTTGTCTATGCTATCCGTCAAGGTTGACGCGCAAGCGCCGCCGGCAGGATTCGCTTCCGTTACCGTCTCCAATCAATGGACTGAGGCCGTTGGACTCACCTTTACTCAGGATGGGTCGAAGATGTTTGTGTGGGAAAGGGGTGGAAAGGTATGGGTCGTCGTGAACAACCAAAAACAGCTGCTGCTCGACATCAGCGATGAAGTGGGCGCCTGGTGGGACCATGGTCTGCTGGGTTTCGCATTGCATCCGCAGTTTGACCAGAACGGTTATTTTTATTTGCACTACCTCGTCGATAGACATCACCTTATTAACTATGGAACAGGTGCCTATAATCCGGCGGTCAATGACTACTACAGTGCAACAATAAGCAGAATCACCCGGTACACTGCGACGCCTTCCGGCAATGGATACTATGTTGATCCGTCCAGCCGAAAAATATTGCTGGGGGAAACAAAAAAAACCGGAGGACCATCGACAGACCGAAGCCACGTAGTGGGTGGCATCGCGTTTGGCACAGATAATACCTTGATGGTCGGAATCGGAGATGGCGCTGGCGCTACCACAGATCTGGGAAGCTTTTCCACCACTTATTACATGCAGGCTTTAGGCGATAGCATCCTTATTCCTGCGTGGAACATTGGCGTGTTCCGCTCACAGTTGATGAATTGTCTCAATGGAAAGATCCTCCGCATCGACCCTGAAACTGGCTCGGGTGTTCCCAGCAATCCTTTTTACGATCCACTGCGACCCGATGCTCCCATTTCAAAGGTTTGGGCAGTGGGCGTACGGCAACCGTTCCGAATAATGCATAAGCCAGGAACGGGCAGCCACAATCCGGACGAGGGGAATCCCGGCATATTCTACTTTGGTGAAGTAGGCTACAATACCTGGGAAGAACTTAATGTGATCGACAGACCGGGGATAAACTTCGGCTGGCCGATATTCGAGGGACTTACACCTTCCGTATTTGCACCGATCAATACCCCCAACACCGGTGCGCCAAATCCATTGTACCTGACCGGTGGCTGCACGCAACAGTACTTTAATTTCCAGGACCTCCTGAAGCAGGCAACCCCCTCGGGCACGGCTGCTTTCAATAATCCGTGTAACGGATCACAAGGCATACCGTCATCTATCCCTACGTTCGTCCACACGCGACCATTGATTGATTGGCGTCATGGAGCAGGTCCATCCAGAACCGGAACATTCAGCGGGCAGACCGCTACAGAAGCTAATCTTGGCGCAGGACCGGTGGCTGGTCCTCAGTTTGGCGGGAGTGCCGCGGTGGGTGGCGTATTTTATACAGGTACCGATTTCCCTGAGTCATATCAGAATACCTATTTCTTCGGAGACTATGGCTCGGGGTGGATTCGAAACCTCACGGTAGATGGAAGCGATCGCCCGGTATCGGTAAGGAACTTTGTCAACAGCAACGCGACCGTAGTATACATGACAACCAATCCCACGGGAGAAGGACTCTACTATATTAATTTTGGTTCTGAAATCAGGAGGATCTATTATACGGCAAACCGTCCACCCGTCGCTGTCGCTTCGTCTGACAAGACCTTTGGCCCTTCGCCACTGCAAATTCAATTTACCGGAGACGCATCAGCAGATCCGGAAGGCCAGCCGCTGAGTTATTCCTGGGATTTTGGCGACGGATCGCCACCCAATACGAGTCCAAACCCTTCCCACCCTTTCTCGGCTGCCCCGGGTGTACCCACTAAATATGTAGTCAAACTCACCGTTCGGGATAATCAAAATCTCCTGGATGAGACCACACAGGTGATCTCGGTCAACAACACGCCGCCTCGCGTAACGATCACCAGTCCTTTAGATAGCACATTGTATCCGATGTCAGGCGAAACCAACTACCCGCTCCAGGCCGAGGTAACAGACGACGAGCACAGCGGCGCTCAGCTTTCCTATGCGTGGCTAACTGTTCTGCACCACAATCAGCATGAACATCCTGACCCTATTGATACCTCTCCTTCAACAACGGTACAGGTGGCACCATTGGGTTGCGACGGGCAGACGTATTACACCAGAATCATCCTTACGGTTACGGATGCAGCAGGAGCCGCTACCACCAAAGAGGTCAGGCTATATCCGGACTGCACAGGTGTGATGCTGGATCCGGAGCTAACCTGGCCGCCACCAGCGCCGATTACCGTGGGTACGCCATTGGGCGTATCCCAGTTGAACGCCTCCGCGAGTTACAACGGTACGACTGTAGTCGGAACGTTTGAATATAGCCCTGCGGTAGGCACCGTTCTAAACGTTGGAAACAACCAACCACTGTCAGTCACGTTCACGCCTTCCAATACCACGCTATTCCATGAAGTTTCCAAAACCGTGGCCATTGATGTGCTGGCTGGGGGAAACACGCTGTACAGGGCCATCAATATTAACGGACCCGCGCTGCTGATCGATGGAAACAACTGGGAGGCGGGAGCGAGCGCTCCCAACCTGTTATTCACCAATTCAACAGCCTTCGCCAATCAGGCCGTCACCCTGGTGCCGGCTACCGATGCAAACCGCGCTGCGATGATTCGTTCTTCGGTGTGGGGAAGTGGATTGTCGTTATCACTCGGTGCGATTCCAGCGGCAACGTATCAGATCTTTCTCTATGTATGGGAGGATAACAGTCCTGAAACGTTCTCCCTTTCATTAGAGGGTACCGTCGTACAATCAAACTACAACAGCGGAACTACCGGTACGTGGACGAAGCTCGGACCTTACCAGGCTACCATCAATGATGGTACTATCAACCTGAACTCCAGCGGTGGCGCGGCCAATTTCTCCGGACTCGAGGTCTGGCGTATAGGGGCACCGGCAGCAAACCAGCCCCCGGTCGTCGCCAACCCCATTGCTGACCGCGGCACACCTGCAGGGTCTGCCTTCAGCTACACCTTTCCAACCAATACGTTCGCAGATCCCGATATAGGTACGGTGCTTTCTTATGCGGCAACGCTCTCTCCCACGGGGGCGCTACCCGCATGGCTGAACTTTACTGCGGCTACGCGAACCTTCAGCGGCACGCCGGCAATCGGCGACATCGGTGCGCTCCAGATTCAGCTGACGGCTTCGGATGGAGCCGGTGGCTCGATCAGTGATGTGTTTGCCCTGACGGTCAACCCGCCGGCGCCCAATCAACCCCCGGTGGTCAGCAATCCGATCGTTGATCAGAGTGCTTCGGCAGCAGCCTTGTTCAGCTTTGCTTTTCCAGTCAACACGTTCTCTGATCCTGATGCCGGCACGGTGCTTTCTTATGCGGCAACACTCTCCCCCATTGGGGCACTGCCCGCGTGGCTGAGCTTTAACCCTTCCACACGCACTTTCAGCGGCACGCCGGCAGCCGGCGATATTGGTACGCTTCAGATTCAAGTCACGGCTTCGGATGGCGTTGTGGGGGGAACCGTGAGCGATTTGTTCACCTTAACGATCAGTCCCCCGTCGGCGACAACCTTATACCGCGCTATTAATCTTAATGGACCTGCACTGGTGATCGATGGGATCAACTGGGAGGCTGGAACAGGTGCGCCAGGTTTATCTTATACGAATGGTACTTTATACACCAACCAGACTGTATCGCTCATTCCGGCTACTGATGCCAATCGCGCATCGATGATTCGCTCCTGCATCTGGGGACGTGGATGGACGCTGACTTTGGGTTCGATCCCGGCAGGAACGTACCAAGTTTTCATCTACGCGTGGGAAGATAATACTCCTGAAATTTTCTCTATCTCATTGGAGGGTGCCACTGTACAGGCAAACTACAACAGCGGACCAGGTGGCACCTGGAGACGGCTCGGTCCCTACCAGGCAATTATCAATGATGGTGCCATCAACCTGGCAGCTACTGGCGGGGCGGCCAATTTCGGGGGACTCGAAGTTTGGCGTGTAGGGGCACCGGTAGGAAACCAACCTCCGGTAGTCGCCAATCCCATTGCTGACCGCAGCACACCGGCGGGATCGGCGTTCACCTTTACCTTTCCAACCACAACGTTTTCAGATCCCGATATCGGTACGGTGCTTACCTATGCGGCTACGCTCTTCCCGAGTGGCGCACTGCCCAGCTGGCTGAGCTTAAATGCTACTACGCGAACTCTCAGCGGTACCCCGACTACCGGCGATATCGGCATACTCCAGATTCAGCTTACTGCTTCGGATGGGGCCGGCGGTTCTATCAGTGATGTATTTGCGCTGACGGTTAATCCACCGGCACCCAATCAACCTCCGGTGGTCAGCAATCCGATCGCCGATCAGAACGCTTCGGCAGGAGGCTTGTTCAGTTTTGCTTTTCCAGCCAACACGTTCTCCGATCCCGATGCCGGCACGGTGCTTTCTTATACAGCAACACTCTCTCCAAGCGGCACGCTGCCCGCGTGGCTGAGCTTTAATACTGCCACACGGACTTTCAGCGGCACGCCAGTAGCCGGTGATATCGGTACACTTCAGATACAGGTTACTGCGTCAGATGGAGTCGTGGGGGGAACCATAAGCGACGTGTTCACCTTAACTATCAACCCCGCATCGGCTACGACCCTGTTCCGCGCGATCAATATTAACGGACCCGCGCTGCTGATCGATGGAAACAACTGGGAGGCGGGAGCGAGCGCTCCTAACCTGTTATTCACCAATTCAACAGCCTTCGCCAATCAGGCCGTCACCCTGGTGCCGGCTACCGATGCAAACCGTGCTGCGATGATTCGTTCTTCGGTGTGGGGAAGTGGACTGTCGTTATCGCTGGGTGCGATTCCGGCGGGAACGTATCAGATCTTTCTCTATGTATGGGAGGATAACAGTCCTGAAACGTTCTCCCTTTCATTAGAGGGTACCGTCGTACAATCAAACTACAACAGCGGAACTACCGGTACGTGGAGAAAGCTCGGACCTTACCAGGCTACCATCAATGATGGTACCATCAACCTGAACTCCAGCGGTGGCGCGGCCAATTTCTCAGGACTTGAAGTCTGGCGTCTAGGGGCACCGGTAGGAAACCAACCTCCGGTCGTTGCCAATCCTATTGCTGACCGCACCACCCCGACGGGATCATCCTTCAGCTTCACCTTTCCAACCAATACGTTCTCAGATCCCGATATAGGTACCGTTCTTTCTTATGCGGCAACGCTCTCTCCCAGTGGGGCATTGCCTGCCTGGCTTGGCTTTAATGCGTCTACGCGAACTTTCAGCGGCACGCCGGCAACCGGCAATATCGGTACGCTCCAGATTCAGCTGACGGCATCAGATGGAGCCGGCGGTTCAATTAGTGATGTATTTGCTTTGACGGTTACTCAGCCACCGGCTACAACGCTATATCGCGCTATCAACCTAAACGGCCCGGCAATAGTAATCGATGGAATCAATTGGGAGGCGGGTACAGGCGCGCCTGGTTTGTCTTATACAAATGGTACGCTTTATACTAACCAGACTGTTCCCCTCATACCGGCCACCGATGCCAATCGCGCATCGATGATTCGGTCCGTCATCTGGGGACGTGGATGGACGCTGACATTGGGTTCGATTCCGGCAGGAACGTATCAAGTCTTCATCTACACGTACGAGGATAACAATCCCGAAATTTTCTCCATCACATTAGAGGGGAGCACCGTACAGGCAAACTACAATAGCGGTCCCGGCGGAACCTGGAGGAGGCTTGGTCCCTATCAGGCCACCATAAACGATGGTGCTATTAACGTGGCGGCTACTGGTGGATCAGCTAATTTTGGAGGATTGGAGGTATGGCGCGTAAATTCGCAGGGCGCCGGTGCTCGCACGGCCGTGGTAGCACAAACAGAGTCAGAGATTCAGGAGGAAAAGTCCGGCGAAGGGCTCGATCTTGCGGCATTCCCGAATCCCTTTTCAGATAAGGTCAATATTGCCTTCACGGTGACGGAATCAGCGGCTACACGATTGGCGCTGTATGACGTACGCGGCATCGTCGTCAAGGTTCTCTTTCAGGCATCACTAAAAGCCGGACATACTGAAAATCTCGAAACGGATGCGGTCAATCTCCCTGACGGTGTATATGTGCTGGAGTTGGTGAACGGCCAAAAGACCCGACGCATTAAAGTAGCGCTCTCGAGATGACGGAGTTGCGCATAGCCCATAAGTGACCGCCAATCACACACAACGTGCCTGGTAGGCGAACGACTGCGAGGTCGTGCAGGAAGAACTCCGCTGACGATACAGCGACGAGACCCACCGTCAGGCAAATCACAGGCAAGTGTTTACCCTGGCGCGCGGCGAAATAGACGGACGAAATGCCGAATACCAGGGTAAGCACGAACATGATATCGTGGATAGTGCCTTCCTGCAAAAACGTAAAACGGTCCCGTGGAAGCATGGCACCCAGCATAAAGGGCGCGAGAAGAATTGGGGCAACCACACAGTGCGTGATGCACAACGCGGAAAGGCAAACTCCCGCGATATCAGAAAATCTGTTCCTTCCGACAAAGGTCGGTGAGTGGTCCTTCAGGTTACTTTTTTTATCTAATTGGCGCATAGCGACTGGGATGTTTTTATCGATATCCGGATATCAATCCTTCACGAATGAATGGCCTTTCCATTAAGACGAATCAATATTACCTTATCGAAGAATGGCAGAACTAACGCTTCGCTTCGACGATCAGGTTAACGTGCGTGGTCGTGGCCGTCCGCACGCTGGTGAACCCAGCAGACTTCAGCACACCGTGCAATTGTTTTTCACCAGCCTGCGCACCCAGGCAAGCGCCACCTTCCGACTGCGAGTGAGGAACACACAAGGCAGTTGAGCCGGCATAGAACATCCTGCCGATAGGGTTCAGGTTGTCTTCCACTTTGTCGCCGGCAAACGGCTCTACAAGCATGACACTTCCATTCTCAGAAAGCTTATGCAACGCATAGGCTGCAGCCTCCATTGGCTTGCCGAGATCGTGAAAAGCATCCATGAAACATATCAGGTCATAATCATAACCAGGATAGTCATCGGCTTTCGCCTGGTGAAACGAAACATTTTCTACGCCGGCTGCGCGCGCCCGTTCGCGCGCCACCGCGATCGAATCTTTGTGGTAGTCGATTCCATAAATGTGACTAGCGGGAAATGCCTGGGCAATCAAAATGGCTGAAGCGCCATGTCCGCAGCCAATGTCCGCAACCTTTCCGCCTGCTCGTAGTTTGCCTGCAATTCCAATCAATGCGGGTATCCACGACTGGGTGAGGTGCGCCTTGTAGCCCGTTCGATAGAACGACTCGACGCCAAAGAACAATTTGTGCGTGCGCATGTGCCAGCCGAGGCCGTGACCATTTCGGAACTCGGCTACAAGCTTTTCCTCTTCCGACCATATGGTGCTCGGAATGTCCAGGCCAGCGGCGAGAAACGCCGGACTATCTTCATCTACCAACACCAAACCGTGTTCGAAAGGCAATTCGTATGTGCGTGTCGCCGGATGATAGATCACGTACCCGCCGGCCGCCTGGCAGTTGAGCCACTCCTGAATATAGCGCGTGTGCGTCTTTGTCAGGGTGGCAAGTTCATCGGCTGTTATCCGTCCTGCGCCGTGCATAGCCTTGAAAAGTCCGAGCTTATAGCCAATCTGCGTCATGGCACTTCCCATGGTGGCCGATACGTCACCGATTACCTGGCCGGCAAAAGCTTCTACTTTCTTGAAATCGATTTGGGTGTTTGTTGAGTTCATGGTTCTGAGATTTGTTGTTGATAGTGGAGAAAACGGCTTCCAGGGTGCGGACCGCCTATGAAAAAAGTATGAGGAAGTATGAGGGAAGTATTATCGACCCGCGCAGGAAAGCAGGTAATTGTTCTTTTGTGAACAGCAAGATCGTCGTGTACACAAATTGTTGACGGATCTTGCCCGGCGATGGCCTAACCCCCGAAGCCAATGCCCGTATGAGAGTCTATCAGCGCAGCATGAACGTAACCCAAAGCATTCAGACCAAAGGAGAACTCGAGCAGACACTCGGTGAGTTCTTCGTCTCCGGCAACAGCCAGTTAAAAGTCCAGGGCATCATGGGGACGTTCGAAAATCACCGCTATGTCTTCTCAGACTTTGCACTCAATCGGCGGAAGTTTCACAACGGACGCCAGATGCTTGCGATTCCCATTCACCGTGACAAGCCTTGTATATCGATGATTTTTCAGTTTGGGGGATTGTCTGCCTATCGCGACAAGTACAACCCATTTCTACTGCCTAACCACCATCATTCAATCAACTACTTCAATCGTTACGATTGCAAAAGCCTGATCGATGAGATGGGTATTCAGCACGAGGTAAACCTGGTATTGGAAGAGTCCTTCTATCGCGAAACGATCGAGTCGATCGCCGAAGGAGGCAACAAGATGTCGGAGCAAGCACTTAATCGCGTTGAATTCAACACGATCAACGACAAACAGCCTATGGATGCCGGCATCTACGGAGTGTTACAAAACATTCTGTCGTGTCCCTTTGAAGGTTCGATGAAGGAAAGCTACATAGCCGCACAGGTCAAGGCACTTATGCATCTGCAATTCTGGCAGTTCAACGAGCGGGCTACTGGGAAGAGTTTAATGGTGGACAACAAGATCAACCCCCGGGATATTGCCGCACTTCACGGTGTGAAAGAATTTATCGAGCAGAACTATCTCGAGCACGCGACCGTGCTTACCCTAAGCCGACGGTTTGGTATCAACGAATTCAAACTCAAGTACGGCTTTAAAAAATTGTTCAATACCTCCCCCATCAAGTACCTGATCGATCGCAGGATGGAACACGCCGCCAGGCTCTTGCGTTCGACCGACAGTCAGGTGTCGGAAGTGGCCCGAACGACCGGCTACAGCCTGCCAAACAATTTCACGCTGGCTTTTCGCAAACACTTCGGCTTGACGCCGCAACAATATCGCGCCGGAAACTAGCGTTGAATTTTGCGGGCATCACAAAGCGACATATTCGGCCGTAGCGCTATCTTGCCAGCTTATGCATTTAATTAAACATACCTTTGAGGCTGCGTTGATCGTGGCGTTCACGATAACGCATTCCATCACTTCGCTTTACGCTGGTCATGAAGGGACTGTTAACGATCAGGTATCTAGTAAAAATGATACCCTTCGTTATCGCTCCGAAAACCTCGTTATCACGCAAGTGTCACAACACGTCTACCTGCACACCTCATTCCTGAACACGCAGAGCTTTGGTAAGGTCGATTGCAACGGCATAATCGTCGTGAATGACGGCGAGGCGATCGTCTTTGACACGCCTGCCGACGATAAAAGTGCAGAAGAGTTGATCGAATTCGCAGGTAAGCAATTGAAGGCAAAAATACGTGGTGTAATTGCCACGCACTTCCACGTTGACTGCATTGGCGGGCTCAAGGCCTTTCACGAAAGTCAAATTCCTTCTTACGCCAACCAATCCACGATCGATATACTTAAAAGCAAGAAAGTGGCCGAGGTCATACCTCAGCACGGATTCAAAAGCAAGATTGACTTGAAAATTGGCAATCGCCAGGTGCACGCAGAATACTTCGGTGCGGGCCATACGCGCGACAACATCATCGGATATTTCGCTGACGATCAGGTGATGTTTGGCGGCTGCCTGATCAAAGCGAACGGCGCCGGGAAGGGTAATCTCGAAGATGCCGACGTAGTGACCTGGCCGGAAACAGTCAGAAAAATCAAGCAAACCTACAGGAACGTAAAAGTTGTCATTCCAGGACACGGCAATTACGGCGGCGAAGAATTACTCGACTATACGATCACGCTCTTTCAATAAAACCAGCCTTTAGTTCAGGTTAAAATCACGCGACGGCTACGGATCGATACCTGGATTCTGTATACCGCTGGCGATTGACATCGTTCATGATATCGCAGGGGTAACAGGAACGTAATCGTATGGTGATAATTGGGTATTTTTAGTGAGCAACTTCCGACCGATATTGGCAATATGAAAAGATGCAGCAAACGAGCCACGCTTGGCCTGATTATCGTCGCAGGATTTTTCAGTGCTTTCTCACAAGCGAATAGCGACACGGGCACGAGAACGATTGTCGTGTTCTTTGATGGCCTTCGCCCGGACTATATAACGCATGAGACCATGCCGAACCTGTATGCATTCGCGAAGGCCGGATGCTATGGCCGTCAGCACCACAGCGTATTCCCGACTGTAACACGGGTAAATGCCTCGTCGTATTCCTCCGGCAGCTATCCGCAGACGCATGGCCTGTTAGGCAATACTGTTTATTTTCCCGAGGTAAATCGTACAGAGGGTTTGAATACGGGTGGTTACGGTGACCTCTCGAAGATTGCCGAAGCTACACAAGGGCATCTGCTCACCTCGATCACGCTGGGAGAAGTGCTGGCGAAGCATAACCAGCGCATGATGGTTTTCAGTTCGGGCTCAGCGGGTTCGGCGTTCATGCAAAATCACACGATCAGTGGCGGTGCCATAATTAATCCCCTTCTTATTCTTCCGGAATCTTTCCGGGAAGTCGTTGTCCGCGAAGTAGGTCCGATTCCTGCCAAAGGAAAAGTCAATACTGCGGTGCATCGCTGGGTCACTGATGCATGGATTAAATTCGGATTAGCAACCGATGGGCCCCTGGTGAGTTCTATCTGGTACACGGATCCGGATGGAACTGCGCACGACGAAGGGATCGGCGCCACGGCATCTATGGAATCAATCCGGATAGTGGATGCTGAGTTTGGCCGCATCTTGGCGGAGCTCAAGGCCAGGAACCTGTCAGATAAATTCAACATCATGGTTTCTACCGACCACGGGTTCGTTACCTATGCCGGGCGCGTGGGTCTTGAGGAATTTCTTCTGTCGAAAGGTTTAAAGAAAGCCAGGGGAAGCGAGGATGTAGTCATTACCGAAGGCGCGATATATGTCGCCAATCATGACCAGGAGGTGATCAAAAGAATTGTGTCTGCCCTGCAGGAGGAGCCCTGGGTCGGCGCCATCTTCACCAAGGGCCGGTCGGGTGACCTGAATGGTAGTATAGCGGGTACGTTGTCATTTGAATCAATACACTGGGATCATCCCACTCGGGCAGCCGACATTTTGGTAGACGAGAACTGGAATCATGAGAAGAATGATAAGGGTTTTGCGGGAACCAGTTCCTCGAAGGGCATTGCGGGCCATGGCGGCCTGAGCCCCTACGAGGTGCACATCGCCCTTCTGGCAGATGGCCCGGCCTTCAGAAAGGGTTACGAGAGCGAACTACCCACCTCCAATGTGGATATTGCACCAACGATATTGGCGATTCACAAACTCCCTATTCCGAAAGAAATGGACGGACGTGTAGTGACTGAGTTGCTCATTGGAAACCAGCCAACCCAGGAAAAGCCTCGCGTGGAGGAAACCACGGTCACGGCGACAACTCCGCGAGGTCGCTACAAAGCTATTCTGCAGCGCACGGTGCTCGGCAAGTACAGTTATGTCGACATGGCGACAGTCACGAGACCGGAGAAATGATCTCTGATCGGGGATAGCGCAGGATGACGGTGGCAAACGTCAGTAGCGAAAATCCAGCCGGTCAGATCACATGGATCAGTGTTTGTCCAATTGAAGATAGATTTCCTTCAGCGTACTTCGACGCGTCGTCCTACCCACCTCGATCGAAAGACTTAACTTTGAAAGGGCCATCCAACTGGCGGCAGTCTGCTGATCAATCGGTTGATCGAGCTTTGCTTCCCAATCGGACATGTATCCGCGAAGTCCCATTACCTGACTCATCGCAAAGTCTGGATCTGACTGGCTGAGATCGCGGTAATAAATCAACGTTGCTTTCTGTTCAATCAGGGCACGCTGCACTTCATTTAATTCGACCTGATGCACTTTGGACCTATTATCTATCGCGATGGAAGCGGCAATGCCCGCAGCCTGTCCCATCGCCATCCAGCACGGTTCCATGCGCAACGTCGAGAAACCAATGTGGCTGCCCGAGACCGGCACGGGAAGCAACAGATTGTCGACCTTCTTCGATGCCATGACACCAAATGGAACGGTATAAACGACCGAGGGATAGCTGAGGAATCCATCAAGGTGAATCTTGCCTGCCTCACGCTTCCGAACTGCGTGAGAATCCAGCGCGTAATGACTTGCCGTTATGCTGGTGCTGTGCAAGGGAGGCCGCCCACCGGGGACAACAGGCGATGCGTCTTTCGCAGTAAAGAAATAGTCGCCCTCGAATCTCCTGCCCTCACGCACATAGACCTGCCGTGGAAAATTACCATTGTCGACATATTCATCTTTGGATAGACCCCACTCTTTTGCTGCTTTGCGAAAGTGCGCGGGCAATTCACTATCGTTTTGTGCAAACCAGATGAGACCCAACGTATACTCCCTCAAACGCTTCGCATAGCGGTCGCGCCACTCCCACGAGGATGTGGGCCAGGGCCAGTTTTCTTCCGGAAGATCCGTGGAGATGAATGCCATGTGTTGGTTATTCGCATCTGTCTTGCTGTTGGGCAACGCAACCATATTGCTGATGCGCGCGATGCCCCATACATCTCCAGGCAACTGCGTAGGTTTTCCATTTTGAATGTGCTTTCGATTTTCCTCCAGCATGCCCGGCGTGATCTGCAACATCTCTGCGCCGGTGTGCCTTCCGGTCCAGACATCTTCCACCATCGACGCATATTCATCCCGGTTGTAGTTACCGGGCCTGGCAATTGCAAGACGGTTAGTCGAATTATTCGTAAGACACAACCGATAGTTGTAGGATTCCACTGCGTTGTCCCCTTGAAAGGTACTGCCTTCTCCTTCGGGGCCGCCCCAGTACTTATACACCCGCCCCGCGCCCGGCTCATTAAATTCTTCTTTACCTTCTCTTCCAACCCGAAATGGAATACCTGCGGCCGCTCCAAGGTCGCCTTCGTACGTAGCATCTATGAAGACCTTTGCCTGATAGTGCTCCCTCATTTTACTTTCACGATTGAGTACCGTAATCTGTTCGATCCTATCATTGCGCACAACGATATTTGTGGCCTCGCCATCGAACTGACGCATCTTGTATACCGTGACCTTATCTTTATATTCGGCCAACATCTGCTCAAGAACAAGCTCTCCCACATGCGGCTCGAAATGAAAACCGTCAGAGCAATCCTGCACTTGCTTTGAGTCAGCGCCGAATTTTTCGACATAATGGGCCTTCACACGAGAGACAAATTCAGCAAAGAGTCCGGTGGTGGCATTGCGTGTAGCGATATCGGTAGCACCGAGACCATTGGCGGGTAATCCGCCTATGTGCGCGGTGCGTTCGAGCAAGATGGATTTCTTCCCCATTCTGGCGGCCGCAATGGCTGACATGATGCCACCAGGTGTACCTCCCACAATAACAATATCTGTTTGGGCCTTCACACTCAGGGTGGCCAGCACCAGCACGAAAAGGAAAATTAGTTTGTGGGTCATAGCGTCTATTAATGAGAACTTCAGCAGTAGGGCCAGCGCTGGAACGGTAGCATACCTTTAAGTGGAACAACAACTCGAATCAGACAAGGTAAAAAAATCATCATGAATTCCTGAATGTTCAATCAGTTTCTGTGGAGTTGTGGGACCAGATACCTGGAACTGAGCACGCGCGATAACGTGCTGAAATTTGGCCCTATTGTTTAAATTGGTGCTCCCAACCACGTTCAATATGCCCGTACTCAAAGCTTCTCACGTGAGTCTCAGGTATCACCACGTTCCCGAGCAAGTCACGTGCGATATACTCTTTAAATCCACGAGCGGCGGTCTATTGCTTTGACATTTGACTTTTTGCTCCTTACTTTGGGGCCGTGATGCGACGACTGGTCATATCGATGATACTCTTCAGTATGGTGCTGCACAACGCCAGCAGGCTTGGCGTCATTTCCTACTTATACCAGCAACGCCACGAAATTGCTTATGCAATGGGGATTATCGCTGAAATTCCAATCGCCATGTGTAGCCACGATTTCGATTTCAACCAGGGCCTGACAATTCACGAGAACCAAGACTCGGACGCAACTGTTCCGCCGATTTTGGCACAAGCCCAGGAAATTCATTTGTTCATTAACGCGCCATGGGATCTCGTAATTGATCCGCGTCGGCCTATCTTGTCGCACGAACTGCGAACCCACTTTCGGGAGGATTCATATGCAACCCCTTCCCTCTCCATCTTCCATCCGCCGTCTTAGTTGGCTTTAGCTTTTTCTGACGCGCATCACGGGGTGATGCGCCCGCTATCCGCGTGCATTCCGTTGCGCGGTTTTTCTTTCAGTCAACCAACTATTTGAGTCTTAAATCATGAAAAGAATATCTTCATTATTCCAAATTACCCTTGTTCTCCTTTTATCGGCGTGTTCAAACGAAAACAACGATCCCGCTACTGGCCCACTGACACTGGAGTTCGATAATGTCGTCGGTCCCACCAATCTCCAGCTTAATACTGCTGAGTTTATCTACACCAATTCAAAAGGTGAATCCTATAGTGTTACCAGCCTTTCGTACTATGTCAGCAATATCAAACTGAAACGGTCTGACGGATCGGTGTACGAAGATCCGATGGCATCCGACGGTTCGAAAGGCTATTACCTGGTAGAGGAAATCGACGCCGGGTCACAGGAAATCACGCTCGAAAATATACCCGCCGGCGAGTATACAGAAGTTACGTTCACCATCGGTGTTGATGCCAGCCAGCTAAACCAGGGTGCCCAGAGGGGTGCCCTGGATCCTGCAAAAGGGCTATTCTGGAGCTGGAATTCGGGATACATTTTCATGGCAATTGAGGGTGTTTCTCCAGCATCGACTGAGCCGGAGAATATCTTTCAATTCCACGTCGGCGGATACAAAGACGATGCAACCTCAAATCAGGCCAACAATGTGAAAACAATCACGCTTGGCTTTAATGGGGATGCCGCTCCTGTAAGAGCGCAGCATAAACCAGAAGTCCACTTGCTTTTTGATGTTAACAAGTTCCTGAACGGCGCGGGCGAGCAAGTAACCTTTACCAGCAACGCCAGTCGTCATTCCCCCAAGGCCTGTGAAAACCTGGCCGACAACATCAGCAGTTCTTTTGTCGTCGACCATGTTCATGCAAACTAGATTGATCCGGTGAATACGGCAAGAACCGGAAGCTTGCAAAAGTGCATGGTTGCGTTAACCATAACTATCGCGCTTTTAAGCTGTGATCAGGAGCGCATTGCTCCTGATCCTGACGTTTATGTTTTCGTTCAGCCACAAAACTTTCCGCCGGCCATTTACACATTTAGCAGCAATCCGGTCACCGAAGCGGGTTTTGAACTGGGACGCGCCCTGTTCTATGATCCGATCTTATCGAGCGATAGTACGATAGCATGCGCGAATTGTCATCAGCAGGGGAAAAGTTTTTCGGACCCGGTACATCGCTTCAGCAAAGGAGTAAACGATGCTTCAGGATTTCGCAACGCGCCCGCCATACAAAACATGGCGTTTCAGGATCATTTCTTCTGGGATGGTGGCGCAAACCATCTGGACTTTGTTTCGATCAACGCAATTACCAGCGAAATAGAAATGAACGAATCGCTGGAGCACGCGGTAAAAAAGCTTAAGCAGAGCAACGCATACCGGGCTCGTTTTAAAAGTGCATTCAATGCTGACGAAGTGACGAGTCAAAAAATGCTTTTTGCCTTGTCCCAGTTTATGAACATGATGGTTTCTGCCAACTCTCGCTACGACAGGTATGTCCGGAGAGAAGGGGTTGAACTGAACGCTGAGGAAAACCTCGGGATGACGCTTTTTAAAATAAAGTGCGCTGGCTGTCATGCCACAGACTTGTTCAGCGACGGATCGTTTCGCAACAATGGTTTGGACGTCTCGGGCACCAACGACCACGGGCGGGAACGCATTACCGAATTTGAAGGCGATCGTCACAAATTCAAAGTACCCAGTCTGCGTAACGTAGCGCTCACCTTTCCCTATATGCATGATGGCCGATTCCTGTCACTGGAAAGTGTGTTGAAGCATTACCAAGTCGGCGTAGTGGACTCAGAAACCCTCGACCCGCTGCTGCGGACTAATGACGCTCCAGGCATATCGATAACGGAAGAAGAGAAAGTAAATATCATTGCCTTTCTCAAAACACTAACTGATGTTGAATTTATTCAAGATCAACGATTTACAGATCCCTTTAATCATTGACAAATGAAAAGAACATTAGCTGTACTATTAGCTATTTTGTCCCTCACGAGCAGCGATGCTAACGCCTGCGATGTGTGTGGCTGCTCACTGGGAGGAAACTACTTTGGAATACTTCCACTTTACAATAAGAACTTCGTGGGCTTGCGCTGGTCTGAGGCAAAGTTTCATTCATACATCACAGCGACGCAAAATCTTTCCGCGCAGGAATCGGACGATACCTATCAAAAGGTCGAGCTTTGGGGTCGCTACTATCTTACCAGGCGCATTCAGCTCTTTGCTTTTATTCCCTACGTCTACAACAACATGGAGGGCACAGATCAAAACGTATATGCTGAAGGGCTCGGCGACATCAGCGTGGTGGCTAACTACGTTGTCCTGAATACTGCCAACGGGGGCTCTGACTTTAAGCACATACTTTTGGTCGGTGGGGGTATAAAGATTCCAACAGGAAAGTTTGATCTTGTTGATCAGGGAAAAATCATTAACCGGAACTTTCAAATGGGAACGGGTAGTGTCGACTTCATTGCCAACGCCGTATACACGCTGCGATACAAACAAGCCGGTATCAATTTTGAAACGGGCTACAAGATCAATACGCGTAACCGCGGTGATTATCGCTTCGGCAATCAGTACCGTGCTTCCGCACAGGTTTTCTATTGGCAGAAATTCGGCCTGCTATCGTTGCTTCCACATGCTGGCATCTACTTCGAACAGGCTGCCATGCATCAGGCTGGCGACATTCTTCAAACCAACACCGGGGGCGAAGCATGGCTTGCATCGGGGGGAATGGACTTCTACATAAAACGCTTTACGCTGGGACTTAATTGTCAGGTACCGGTTTCACAACATTACAACAGTGACGACAGCGCGGAGATTACCAGCAAGTCCCGCGTGACAGCTACTCTTATTTATAATTTTTAGACTCATTAGGTCTTAATCGATAGCTGTTCCCTTGTCATGAAACTCAAGCGATAATTCATGCACAGCTGTACACTCCGGCAACCGGGTCTTGTGATCCAGGGGTAACAAATGTCTCACTATGTATGGGGTGAGCAGGTTTATACCCAATGATAGATCACCGCGCTACTGGACACGTAACCCATTCTCCGCTATTTAATGACGCATAAAGGCGACCGAAAAGGCCGCAAAAGATGCTGAAGAATTGGCGAAGAAGCGTGAGTCAATGATGATCATCGCCAGCCTTGAAAAAGAAATCAAGGACTTTGAACAAAAGAAGAAGGAAGCTTTCTCCGTCGAAGACATAACTCGTTTTAACGACAAACTCGACGAACTCCGGGATAAACTTGCTTTCCTGAATTCCATGACTAATAAAATGTCGGGTTTTGGTAAGAAAGGTACTGAATCAAGAGGCAGGCACTACGCAGGTAAAGCCCTTGGAATTTGGATCCTTACCAGGAACTACAAGTACCGAATTCGGTACGCCAGCCGTTCCCACACCGAACATGCTTAAAGGCATTAAAAAGGTTGAAATAGAGACAGGTTTACGCAATAGCCCACAATCTGCGAAAACTAGCAGCCTGAGAAGGGGCATCTTATTTTCTTTAATCAAATAATCTTGACCCAACCCCTCAAAAATGAAAAAAGGGCCGCCTCAGACTTTTGAGACGGCCTCTTTTTGTTTTATAAAACTACTACTTCTAGCAATTACTTTTCAGTTTTTACAGTATGCAAATGAGCAAGCGAGAAGAATATTTCCCCTGGCACATAAAAAACGCCATGGTAAAGTAAAGAACGGTTGGGAATTAGCGGAGATGCCGGGTTTTCTTGAAAACGACTTTTATCAGTTTTATGATGATCGTCCCAAATCTTGGGGCGGTACTGCCTTTTTAAGTTCTGATGCCGGAATAGCGAGAGATTCAAATTCAACCAGACTGATGTACGCGGTCCGGTCGATCCTATATTTCCTGAGCCTGCCTTGCTTGACTAGCTTTTTGAAGAATGAAATGGAGGGGCCAACCTGACTGCTGGCGGCTTTAAGTGTCCGGAGGTGCATTAGTTCGCTCATCTACTTGCCAGGTTGCTCGTAGCCTTTATACTCGTAGTATGCTTTGCTGCGAGGAGGTATTTCCTGATTCTTGGCCGATGCCAAGGCCTCAAACTCGGTCAAGCTTATGTAAACTGAGGAGTTAACTTCGTAGCGCGTAAGTTTCTTCTGCTTTAAAAGCTGCCTGAAAAAAGTACTTGAAGACCCGGTTAGAAACGCGGCCTTCCTGCAAGTCATCAACCGCAACGATGTCATCCTAAATAGCTGCAATATTCCATCACCGTAATTGGCCTTGGCGAGAGCAGCATCTGCGAGAGCCGGATCACCCTCTTTCATTTTCTGTTTTGCAGTCTTGTGCTCTTTCCTGATACCTTCCTGCATCAGTTCATAGATTAGTTGGAAGTCTAGTTGCATGCCGGGGTGGGTTTGAGTGTCGTGAGTTATTAAAAAGGTAAACAAAAAAAGCCCTGGAAAACCAGGGCTTTCATAAAAATGACTTTTCTCGCTTTTATAGTAATCAGTTCAGTGTGGTGTATGGCGGTGTGAGTTTGTCGCATTCGGAATATGCGTCGCGCGACCTGGCATGAAGTAAGAAAAACAGCGCCGCCAGCTTCTGATTATTGCGAATATGGAATTCGTCTTTTAAAATGTCCTGATCGTCCAAAAACTTCCTGATCTCTTTGAACTCATCTTCCTTTGGATAGTCATTGAGAGCCATTAAATCACTGTACTTCTCATCGAACAATTTGCGATAGCGAGCCCGCGCTTCACCGCGCTTCTTATTACGCTCTTCAAATTCTCGAAGCCCATCGCCTTTAAGCCATTGGTCGTCGAGGCTTAACGCCCGTTCTACGAAACGAATAAAGTCTCGGGCAAATGAATCTGGTCGCTTTTGCTCTGCCCAGGCAAAGTAGAGCATGCTGTTCTTGACGGTAGTCCAACGCTGGCGAACTGGTTTCTTTCGGCGTGCCATAATTTTGAGTTTTGGTTTTTAAATATTATCTAAATACGACTCAAAAGTATCGCATTACGATACAAATGCAAATTTGTTTTAGATAAAGTGTTACTATTGGTCGACAAAACGTATTATTTTGAAATGGCTAAGAAGGTGAAATACAACAAGATCAAGGAGATATTGGCACGGCAAGACGTGAAACAAATTGACCTGGCGGACGGCGTCGGAAAGAGTCGGATTGTGGTCAATCGGTACGTGAATAACGTCGCCCAGCCTTCTATGGAAACTCTATTCTCGATCGCAAAGTACTTGAAGGTTAATCCCAAGGATCTGATCAATAGCTGATGAAAAAGGTTACGCCGGACCTTCGCCCACTCAAACGCTGGCTACAGAAGGGCGAGATAGCGGAACTTGCTGCTGAAGTCGGAATTTCAAGCCGGCAGGCGACAAACATAATTACCGGCAAGTCTGCCAACTGGCTATACGTGGAAAAGTTTTTGGTGCGGGTGGAGCGTAACAAGGCTCTTGTAGAACGGTGCACAATTCTGGGAAGATGAACTCCCGAAGGGCTTTAATTTAGCCAAGTCGAATATAGAACCTCCTAATTTATGGAACTGTCCGTTTGGATTCCCACTGTGATTTCGCTTTTATCTCTCTATTGGAATTATCGTCAAAGTCGACAGATAGTGGTGCTCGAAAGTGAAGCAGAACGAGATAACCTAATTCATAAATTTCAGTTCGAAAAAGAGTTTGCTTTCTATCAAAAGCTGTGGGCGAAACTCATCGATCTAAGGAATGATGTGACAGCTCTCAGGCCCATCATGGACTCGCACCCTGCTGATATGACTGACGAGCAGGTTCGGGAGCAAAGACTCAACAAATTTGCGGCTTCCTTCAACGCTGTCATCGCCATCTTTGATAAGCACAAACCATTCTATTCTGAGCGCGTACATACCGAGGTTCTCTCCCTGATTAAGATTTCGCGATTGGAAGCCACGCACTATCAATACGATTCTCGTAGGGAGCACGGAATGGAATATTGGGATCTGGCGGAGAAGAATACAAAAGAAATAGTGGCTAAGATCGATAACATTTGTAAGTTGATCCGGCTGAGGATTACACCAAAATGAGAGGAAAAAAGAAGATCGAACCAGCACCACCACTGCCCCCGAAGTCTGAGATCGTGACTGGCGTGATAGTCACCAAGAATTTGCGGATTGAGTTGACGAACGCAAAAGTCGTCTGGATTCGTTAGTCCCCATCCAACTTCGGAATTGGATCAAGGAAAGGCAGCATGTCGTTCCAGACTTCACCCGCAGTCTTTGCCCGACCGCCAATTTTTTCGCGTCCGTAGGCAAGTTTAATTGCGGCCTCCGCTGAAGCCGTTTTTATTGGCGCATACCATTGATCATATCCGTGTGCACGATGTAGGCGGTAAGGCATGCACAATCATTCCATCGATTCGAAGTACTGCTTCTTGGATCTGACCTCCTGGAAAGTTGTGAGTGTTTATGAACTTATTCCACTTTAGTGTTAAAGTGTTGTCTTGCTATAGACAGCGCAATGTATTAAATTCATAATTATCGTTAATGAAGAACTCCTTTTTATGAAATCACACATTTTTGTTTTTCTCCTTGTCGCATTTCCATTATTTGTGGACGCGCAAGTATCGTTCAATGACATATTTACGCAGGGTAATAAGTTGATCAACCCATACGCCGACCATAAAGGAAATTTCATAGAAGTTGTAGATAATTTACTGGCAAAAAAATATGTACTCGTTTCGTTTCAAATCGTAAACATCGCCAATGGTCAGGAGTATGTATTTGATTTTGAAAACTCTGCAGATGCTAATGAAAAAATCAGAATAGTAAATTTCGATACAAAAGTGGGAGGGACCCGAACAATTAGGTACACTGTGTTGGCGTCGACGCTAAACCTCGATGTCTACACTGGGTGGATAACTGCAGCGCGGGCGCACCCGGAATTTGCTCGAGCGATTAGATACGATGACATCTTCCTTCAGATTTATGAGAGTAGACCAACAATAAACGAGAAACGAGCCTTTTTCTTCGCCACCCCCATGCAGTCTCCAGCCGGCCCGTCGGTTTGGAATGTACGACGACCAGTCGTGTACACGGTACAGTACATAAGGCCGATTGCAGGATTAAAGGCCACTGATATCCTTAACGAGAATCTAGAGAAGTTTATGAAGGATAGATTTTGAGTAAACAATTCCCGGACTAAAGCTGGTGCTTATTTGGTAAAGAACAAAAAAAACCCACTGTTGTCAGTCAGTGGGTTTTTCTTAAAATGTTAAGAACGCGCTGCGATCAATCCTGCCCTTGCACTTGTTTCTGTTTAGCGGCGAGGATTTCTTTCACATCCTGGGCAACAAGCTGGGCAACTCGCTGCGCATCGGATGGCTTAATTAGCTCTCTAGCGCTTTGTCGATTGAGGGGAACGCTAGCTTCCGGGGCCTTTTCTGCAAATTTGGAGGTCATATTGTTATTTTGAGTTTTGCTCTAATTCTTTGGTCTTGAGATGTAGTTCAAATTTAATGCCGGGTCAAAATAGTGTTTTCGCTTGATCCAAATGAAACCATCACCCTTTGTTACTACTGCGACATCAATAGGACCGCCCACGGACTCTTCAGAAAATGAAGCCCTTCTTTTAAGGTAGGTCAGATTAATCAGCGATTCTGCCATTTCAGCCAAGTCTTCTTTTGACAAGGAACTAATGGTTTTAAGCATCGGACCAATGTGGCGCTCGAACCGAAGGTCTTCAAGACGCTGAACCAAGCTCTTTACAACATCAGGAACTGCTTGCTCTAGCACAGCCTTCAAATTCTGCTCCATTGCGGATGAATTATCGATACTAGAAAGCACATAATCATTAAACTGTTTGAGTGCCGATGCAAATGCCGAAGGTATCGAAGACTTGACATTTGGATCTATTCCTTCAACAAAAGTACGCATAATATCCGTCTGAGCAAACGGCGCTATTGTCGCGGCATTTTCAGAACTAATCTTCAATTCATCTTCATCAAAACTCAGCCGAATTTTGTCATTGAGGACGCCGCCAACGCTGATGGAATAACATGAAGGAAATATTTCTAACTCTCCAAATCCAGTAAACACAAGGCCGCTGTACGATTCAACAAAACCTTTCTTCACCGCATTCTCCATCACTACGTCAATTAACAACGTCGTAAGCTCATTGTCTTCTTTAAGAAAAAACGTCGCCAACAAGTAGTCAATGTGCTCTTTCAAAATCTCATGAAACTTCTCGCGCAGTTGCGCTTTGTCTGACTCCTCGAAACCTGGATGAAACTGCATTGCTAAGTTTGAAGCGATGCTTCCGTTAGCGATTTCCTTAAATGATTCTCGATAATGCTCCAGTTTTTGTCCTTCTGACAGCGCATCAAATTGTTGGTCCTCAAATTGAGTCGCACGCCTTTTAGCAACACTTCGTTCCAATTCGGACAATATCTTCGTCGTTATCTCCGTCATAGTTCGTTGCTCCTCCATGCCTCCAAAATACTGTCTAAATGACTGAAGATAGCTGATGAAGTCGTCCCTGTAACCCACCACATGATCAAACTTCTTATTGTTACTATGAGAGCGATACATTTTGATTATTGTCTCCCATGGAATACCTACGAATTCCGCGTTGTTATGAATCATGATGGCGATAGGACTTCCTTTCGCCAAATTGAAAATCTTGTTTGCATTGTTGTATACCTTTCTATGATTCTGACTCGTCACCGATACGGCGCTATCTGCCGCGATAGCTACACAGGATTTGTTGAGGATGGCAATGATTGCAGTCATTGTTTTAGCGATTCTGTTAGATGACGGGAGATATATTTATGAAATCCACGGGCCTATAGGGATGTTTGCTTTTATGTAAACCGCAAATCTGGTACACTTCGAAAATGCTACACAACCTACTGATAATCAATGAGCCGAGAATGGGATTTGAACCCACGACCTGCTGTTTACGAAACAGCTGCTCTACCGCTGAGCTATCTCGGCTTAATGCGCGACTTCTTCCGTGCGATACGGCGCAAACTAGTCACTTCCGGTAATCTTAAACAAATGACAGTCTCAAAAAATCGTGAAATGGGGCTAAATTGACGGCCATGCTGTCGAAAAAATGTAAGTATGCGATCCACGCGCTGGTGCATATGGCCAAGACCCCGGAAGAGAAATTCCTGATCAAGGACATCTCAGAAGTCTGCAACATCCCCAAGAAATTCCTGGAGACCATTCTGCTCGACCTGAAGCGCGCAGGAATACTGGGCAGCAAGGCCGGCAAGGGCGGCGGCTACACCCTTCGACGAGACCCGTCGGAGGTGAACCTGGCCGAGGTGGTGCGCCTGTTTGACGGCGCCATCGCAGCGGTGCCGTGCGCCACGCACAAGTTCTACGAACCCTGTGAAGAATGCGTAGACGAGGTCACCTGTGCCGTTCGCCACGCTTTCCTGGAGGTTAGAAACGCCACCGTGGAGATGCTGAAGTCCGACACGCTGGAGAAATTGGTGAAGAACGAATCCCGGTTGAAGGTGAAGGCACAAAAGACGCCAGCGAGGAAGTAGAGCAGGGCGCCGCACCGCTAATAACTATTTTACCTATAGGCATAAAAGAAATACTCCGACATCCGGCAACTAAAGGACTCATTTAGTAGTTTAGTATTCATTGTTCAACCTTAAATACACTACATATGTCACTACGATTAGGAGATGTTGCACCTGACTTTATAGCCGAAACCACAGAAGGTACAGTCAAATTTCACGAATGGCTTGGCAATTCCTGGGGCGTGCTATTCTCTCATCCCGCAGACTTCACGCCGGTATGTACGACCGAACTTGGAGCGGTGGCTAAACTGCGTGGCGAGTTTGACAAACGTAACGTGAAAGTATTGGCGCTTAGTGCAGATCCGCTCGACTCGCATCGAAAGTGGATCGGTGATATCAACGAGACGCAGAATACGGTGGTCAACTATCCACTTATTGCCGATCCGGAATTCAAGATCGCCAACTTGTATGACATGGTTCATCCTGCGGTTACCGACAAGTTCACAGTTCGTTCGGTATTTGTAGTCGGTCCTGACAAGAAAGTAAAACTCACGATAACGTATCCTGCGGCAACGGGTCGGAACTTCGATGAAATCCTTCGCGTGATTGACAGCCTGCAGCTGACCGCCGGATACAGCGTGGCTACACCTGCCAACTGGAAACAGGGTGAAGACGTGATCATCACCGCGGCGGTAAAAGACGAAGATGTTGCCGCCAAATTTCCGAAAGGACACACGCGCGTCAAACCTTATCTGCGTACTACGCCTCAGCCCAATCTCTAGCAAACCGGGAGTTTGCGGGCATCGGGCGACATCTGGTTGCACAAGCCAGCGGATAGAACCACTGCACCGACCACCGGAATTGCTTGTTACAGCATCTAAAAAATGCCTTCCCCCAATGGAAGGTATTTTTTTTGCCCGATCCCCTATCTAAAACGTTTGTGGAGGCGGTCAATAGCTTGAAAAAAGGGACGACGATTGAACCTCTCTGCCATCAGCATCGTTAAAATACCATTCGGTATCTGGTAGGATACAAATTTCTACAATAAACCGTAGGGGTATTCGTCTACCAGGTTGTCAAATAGCTAACAGGATGCTTATGGAAAATAGGATAAACCTTTCTCCGCTGCCCAACAGCTACCTACTGCATTTCTCCGTGGCGCAGCTGAATCTTAATTCGCTGATCAGAGAGGAACGAATGCAGAAGCGATTGCAGCGTGCCCGACAACGTCGCTTGAAGGCTCAATGATTCGGGTGAAGCCGAGCGCAGTGCCGTGCGGTGTGAACCGTTGCCACGGTTCAGCTATACGCCTGCATACGTTGAAAGAAAAAGTCGCCCGTCGAAATTCTCACACACTGTCCGCCAATCCTTTCGTTTGCTGTCCGTCGGATTGCGCAGGCTATGATTCGCCTGCTGTATGATCGGTATTTCATTCCGACCCGCGGGCATCAGTCAGAAGGAATCCACCATGGCATAGGGAGAAAAAGGAAAGGGAATGCTAAAGAAAAGCCGTTGATCGTCTCCTTACAGGGCAGGAGACCGTATCACTTCCCAAACTAAAATAACGTACGGACTTATGATACTGCGCCCTTCGCAAGACCATACGTCCAATACGTTATCGTGCCGAAGGCGGGACTCGAACCCGCATAGCTTGCGCCACACGCCCCTGAAACGTGCGTGTCTACCAATTTCACCACTTCGGCGAAGTGGACTGTATTCACACATTGACGCTATGTACTAACAAAGCACCACGCCAATCTCCGAACTGCACAGCTCGGACGTGCAAAAAAAATGGTGCCCAGGACTGGACTCGAACCAGCACACCGGTAAAGGCACTACCCCCTCAAAGTAGCGTGTCTACCAATTTCACCACCTGGGCATTTTGATAAAGACCCTCGTCTAGGGCTAAGGGCGACAAAAGTAACAACCTTTCGATACTAAACAAAGGAATTACAGAAATCGCGTGCACCACAGGCCGAGGAACACCGCAAGTATTCCCGACACTACGCTTGCAATAATATACAACGCTGCCGTGCTTAGCAACCGATCGGCTAACAGGCTATGATTTTCCAGAGCAAACGCAGAAAATGTCGTGAAGCCCCCACAGAATCCGACCGCCAGGAATGCCCGCCACGCTTCGCTCCCATTTGACTGACGTCCCACGACTCCCACTATTAAACCCAGCAGGAAACAACCCACCACGTTGACCGTAAACGTCCCAAACGGAAACGCCTGATTGATACGGTTATCCAAGGTCTTCACCGTTACGTAGCGGGCAATACTGCCCAAAAAACCGCCAACACCTACCAACAGGATTCGGGTTAGATCCATAAATGAGTGCCAATTCGTGAGAGATACGACGCAAATGTACACCCGCAACTACCTTTGGCCCTCTTGCCACTCACCAAATTTCCCTGATATTGCAGAAACTTGAATTCTATGCGCTATCGGATTGCCGAAATAGACGACTTACACCGCATCACTAATCTATACAAGGCCGTCTCCCGCGTGGAAGGCGGAATCGCCCGGCTCGAAAGAGAAGTGACAGAGGAATACGTTCAACATTTTATCACTGAGAGCCTGACCACCGGGCTGATCATCGTGGCGGAACATCCCGAAAATCCGAATGAACTCATTGCCGAAATTCACGGGTATAAGTCAGGACCTTTTGTCTTTGATCATGTCCTGGGCGATGTCACACTCGCCGTCCACCCGGAGCATCAGGGTCAGAAGATAGGCCGCACGATCCTTACTATCTTCCTCGAGGAGATTGCAAACAACCGAACCGATATCGGCAAAGTCGAATTGGTTACGCGGGAAGGCAACGAAAGGGCTCTCAACTTGTATCAATCGCTGGGCTTTCGTATAGAGGGCCGCCTCGAAATGCGCATCCGCACACCAGAACGAACCTACGAGGCCGACATCCCTATGGGCTGGCAAAATCCCAACTTTGAGTTCGACTTCTGATCATCCGCGCCTTCTCAATTTTAATTTGCCTTCCTCTTTAATCGACTCACTTCCTCCTGCAACTGTATAATAGTATGCGCCATGTTATCCGTAACCGGCACGGGAGCAATTTGCGCCTCTGGAAACTGGTTCGAGAAAAACGCCTTGGCCGACCATATTTCTAGCACATCACTTGCATCCACGGTGTATGGCGCGTACTGACGATTATCTGAAACCAGCAGAAGCTTCCCTTTATCGTCCGAAAGATCGAAGACTCTTTTAAATACAATACCGTCCTGGCGCGTGACGAGCAGATAGAGTTTGCCATTCTTAATGCCGTCAATACCTTCCAGATATTCACCAAAAATTATGCTTCCGGGTTGGACCGGCAGCATGGAATCTCCCTGGATTTCGAACGCGCGATACGTTTTGTTCCGGGGTAACACCGGAAGGCTAATCTTGGGCAGATCTTTTACGAACTCCACGTCCTGAAATCCCGAGAGATAGCCGGCCGAAGCCTTTTGCGTGACGAGCTCCACATTTTCCCGGTTCTGACTGTCGACCGTAATGGCCAACACTTCTCTGGCCCGACCGATAAGCGCACGCTTTTTATCCTTTTCGGTTGTTTTGCTGAGGTCCTGACGAACCAGATCGTCGAGGTTGACATTAAAAATCTTTGACAAATCCAGAAGCGATGCCAGCGGCGGCGTGGCACGTTCCTCTTCGTACGCACCGATGGCCGCTTGTTTGAGCCCCAGCTTCTCGGCGAGTTGCTTTTGCGTGAGCCCTTGCTGGCCCCGCAGATACTTAAGATTCTTGTTAATCATTGCCATAGGGTAAAGATAGTCATGAGTATTTGGTCATGAGTATTTAGTCGCGGCATACGCCAGGTAACAGTTCATTATGTATTGCGGCGGTGAAGACCTAGGACCGCTTTTCATTAGCCAAGATCCATACAGATTAGCTGACATGTGAGGCTGGATCACCGCTCAATCGCTTAAAAAACAACAAATTATTTCAACTACCTCTTGGACCACCCTTCCCAAAAACGGGAAAGGTGGAAAGTGTTGCTATGGCAAAACAACGAGGTAAAACTAAGAAAAATAGTTTATTAGACAAATTGAAATACTAATTATTTTAGTTTATTTGGTGGCATGGAACGGAACATCATCCATATGGACCTCGACGCGTTCTTTGTCGCCGTGGAACGCCGCAACAACCCCAGGTTGATTGGTGTGCCTCTTATTATTGGCGGAAGCAGCCGTCGTGGCGTGGTCGCGGCCTGCAGCTATGAGACGCGACAGTTCGGTGTTCATTCGGCGATGCCCATGTACCTGGCATTGCAACTCTGTCCCGATGCAAAAGTGATCTCGGGCGACGTGGAATCCTATAGCAAATGCTCGCACGAGGTAACGGAAATAATTTCTGACGCGGCTCCGCTATTCGAGAAGTCTTCCATCGATGAGTTTTACATTGATGCGAGCGGCATGGATCGCTTCGTTGGCGCGTTCAAATGGGCGGTAGAACTTCGGCACAAAATTATCAAGACGTCCGGCCTGCCAATCTCGCTCGGCATGTCCGTCAACAAGCTCGTATCCAAAGTTGCCACGGGCGAATTTAAACCCGATGCAGAGGAATTGATACCTGCCGGATCTGAGCGCGATTTCCTGGGCCCGCTATCGGTAGAAAAAATTCCCATGATCGGAAAGCAAACCTCCTCCTTTCTATATGATATGGGCGTGCGACGCGTCGAGACCCTCCGTGAGATGCCCATTCAATTCCTGACGAGTGCGTTTGGGAAAAATGGCACCAGTATTTGGAAGAAGGCGCACGGCATCGATGAATCTCCCGTTGTCGCGCACTCAGAGCAAAAGTCTATTTCAACAGAATGCACGTTCGATGCCGATACGACCGATGTAAAGAAACTCAACTCCATTCTGGTCGCAATGGTCGAGAAGATCGCGTTTCAACTCCGGGATCAGCGTAAGCTTACGTCGTGTGTAACGGTCAAAATCCGCTACTCAAACTTTGATACGGAAACGAAGCAGGTTCACATACCCTACACATCGTCCGATCACACGCTACTTCACACGGTCTCCGAACTGTTCCGGAAACTGTACAGTCGTCGCATGCTTATCCGGCTGGTGGGTGTTCGGCTGAGCGGTCTCGTTCACGGCAACCATCAGATCAATCTGTTCGATGATACAACGGAGTCAATTCAGCTGTATGAAGCCATCGATCGGATCAAACACCGGCACGGTGTTGAAAAGGTGGTTCGTGCTACGACCCTTGGCGTGAACCGACGCATAAGAATGGAGATGAATATGTTTAAAGGTAACCTGCGATAAACCCCAAAGATATGACCATGGAATCTCTCAAAATCAAAATGTCGATCGAGGAGCTCGCCTTCGTGATCTCCCCTCCCGGCCACATCAAAAGCGACGTCTCGGTATTAAAGGACGACGTACATTTCCTCATCGGACGTCCGTTCGAAGATATGTACACGAAAGCACACGTCGCGCTTTTCAAATTCAACGAGAAAGCGTATTTCGACGATATCACGCGGCACGTAGCGGACGTTGCCACGCAATTCGAAGCGTTTAATGTATTCTTAAAAGACCTCGGAGTTTTATACACCGGCGCGAACCGGATGATTGTGATGAACCTTCTCAACAAATATCCTGTGCGGGAAATATTTGAGAAGCTCGTCCGCAAGAACGACCGATATGTACCGTACATCAGTATTGCCTCGCAACTCACACCGTCGGATCTCCTGAAAGCGTGGCCGTATATGAAGGACTTTACGTACAGTCAGCACTTCACCTGCGATCACATCTCTGTCTTTGCCAGGGTAGCAAAACAGTGGACGCTGTATAAGGAAATACCTTTTGGCACTAACTGATGGGCTAGGCTACGGGAAGTAAGCCGGGCCGTCGGATTCGGCGAACATAAGGCTTTCGGCAAGGCGCATTTCGGTGCGGACATGCCGGAGCTCGTTAGAGCCTTTATGCCATTGACGAAATTGTAATGAACTGTTGTTTTATGTTAAACTATTTAAACCGTTGTACTTATGTCACCCTTACAAATCCTCCAGGAAAAATTCGGCCACCGGTCGTTCAGACTTGAACAGGAACGCGTTATCAACGCCATACTCGCGAAGCGCGACACGTTCGTTCTCATGCCCACGGCAGGCGGAAAATCGCTCTGTTACCAGGTGCCTGCCCTCATCTTCGAGGGATTGACCGTGGTTATCTCGCCGCTTATCGCGTTAATGAAAGACCAGGTGGATGCGCTCGTCGCCAATGGCGTTCCGGCGGCCTACATCAATTCGTCTCAGCCCAGGCATGAACAGGAGCGCATCCTCGAACGCATCCAACGACAGTCGCTGAAGCTGTTGTATCTCGCACCTGAGAGCATCTATCTGCGACGATTGGCAAGCATGAAGGTAACCCTCATCGCGATCGATGAAGCCCATTGCATTTCGCAATGGGGTCACGACTTTCGCCCGGAGTACCGGATGCTCTCCGACCTTAAGACAACGATGCCTCACGTGCCGGTCGTAGCGCTGACGGCAACGGCCGACGAAATCACGCAGCAGGACGTTATTGAGCGCCTGGCCCTCCGCGAACCGGAGATTTTCATATCCAGCTTCAACCGTACGAACATCCGCTACCTGGTCGAGCCAAAGAAAAACAGTTACCAGCGAATCGTAGATTTTTTGGGTAGGCACCGCGATAGCTCCGGCATCATCTACTGTTTGTCGCGTGCCGCAACGGAGTCCCTTGCGGCGCACTTGCGGGAAAATGGCTTTCACGCGTTGCCTTATCATGCCGGTATGGATAAGGCCATGCGCTCTCGTAATCAGGAGAAATTTCTCAACGACGAGGTGCGTATCATAGTCGCCACGGTTGCGTTCGGAATGGGAATCGACAAACCCAATGTGCGCTTCGTCGTGCACATGGACCTTCCCAAGAATATCGAAAGTTACTATCAGGAAACCGGACGGGCAGGTCGCGATGGTTTGCCCAGCGAGGCGCTCCTGTTGTTCAGCTTTGCCGACGTGATCAAATTGAGAAAGCTCGTGGAGATCGAAGGCAATGCCGTAATATCGGATGTTTTCGTGCAAAAGCTTCAGCAAATGGCGGCCTATGGTGCGTTGCACTCCTGTCGCAGGAAATATATGCTCAATTATTTTGGCGAAACAGCATCCGATCACTGCGGAAATTGTGACGTCTGCCTGAGTCAGCCCGAGCGAACGGAAGGAACGGAGCTCGCGCAGAAAGCACTCACGGCCATAGCCCGATTAGACCAACGTTTTGGGTCCGGCTATGTCGTGGACTTCCTGCGCGGCTCGAAGGCCGGAAGGATCAGGCCGTATCACCGGACACTTACAACGTATGGTGTAGGCGCCTCCATCCCTAAGGATGCGTGGCACGCGATTATCAACGACCTGATTGTCCAAGGTTACATCGAACAATCAACGGGCGAATATCCTACGCTCAAACTCACTCGCAGAAGTATGCCGGTGTTGAAAGGAAAAGAGAAAGTCATGATCGTACCATGTACCTGAATACACACAGCGCATACAGCTTTAAATACGGAACGATGCAGGTGAAAGACCTCTTCGATGAGGCGCGGCGTTGTGGTGTCCGGAAATTGATCCTGACAGACATCAACAACACCGCCGCCTACATCGAAATGCTCCGGTACTGCGACGAGCAACGACGTGTGAACGGCCCTTTGAACCGCTACGGCGAAGAGGGTTACGACCTGGAGCTTGCCGTGGGGATCGAATTCAGAAAAGACAACGAGTTGCTATACGTCCTTATCGCCCGGAACAACCGGGGCTTTGAGCGGATCAATCGATTTCTTTCGTTTCACAACCTCAACGATCGAATACTGCCGATGCTCGCCCCGGATATTGAAGACGCATTTGTGGTCTACCCCTTCAGGAAGGTTTCACCGGAGCGCTTGCGACCGAACGAATTCATCGGTGTGCGTGTCAGCGACCTTGCGCAGCTGGTGTTTCACGAACCTTACCACGATTGCCCGGAAAAGTTTGTCGGCTGGCAGCCCGTAACGTTTGCCTCGAAGGCTGATTTTAACACGCACCGCTTGCTCCGCGCCATTCACTACAATACATTGTTGAGTAAGCTCCGGCCCGATGAGACGGCGCGCGCCGACGAAACTATGATTCCCGTCACGGCGCTGAAGCAACGATTCGCGCAATTTCCCGGACTGATAGCGAATTCGGAACGCATCTTGAATGAATCGTCAATTCATTTCGATCTCGGCACGGACAAGAATCTCAAGTGTTTTGGGCAATCGGCGTCCGACGATTGGATCAAGCTGCAAGAGCTCACCTGGAGCGGCTTCGCCAAAAGATATGAGGCCCGGACCCCCGAACTGGACGAACGCATTGCGCGCGAACTGCGCGTGATCCGGTCAAAGGGATTTTGCGCGTATTACCTCATTGCGCATGACCTGATATTGTTCGCCAATAAAAAAGGCTTCCCCTTTGTAGGACGCGGCAGCGGGGCAAACAGTGTGGTGGCCTACTGCCTGCAGATCACCAACGTAGACCCGATTGAACTCGACCTGTTCTTTGAACGGTTTCTCAACGAAGAGCGATCATCGCCACCTGACTTTGATATCGATTTTTCGTGGGACAACCGCGACGAGATATACGACTACATTTTTAGTCGCTACCCCAAAGATCAGGTCTGCCTGCTGGCCACGCACGTTACCTATCAGCGTCGTTCGATAATCCGGGAGTTGGGTAAAGTGTTTGGGCTTCCCCGCGAGGAAATTGACGCATTGGTGGAAAATCCTTCGATGCACGGTGAGCGCGACGACATCACCCGGCTCATCATGCAGTACGCCGAGCGAATCAAAGATCTGCCTTCGAACCTCTCGATCCATGCTGGCGGAGTGTTAATCACTGACCAGCCGATCTACGCTTACACGGCTCTTGAGATGCCGCCCAAGGGATATCCTGTATCGCAATTTGAAATGCACAATGCGGAAGACATGGGCATATTCAAATTCGATATTTTGAGCCAGCGAGGGCTGGGACACCTTAAAGATGCCGTGGCGAACGTCCGGCGCAATCGCGGAATCGACGTGGATCTGAGCCAGTTCGGCAAGTTTAAAGACGATGCGCGGGTAAAAAGTCTGTTGCGTGAAAGTCGTGCTGCGGGTTGTTTCTATGTTGAATCTCCTGCCATGCGGATGCTGTTGGCGAAGCTGCGCTGCGACGACTATATCACGTTAGTGGCGGCAAGCTCGATCATACGGCCCGGTGTAGCGCGCTCAGGAATGATGCGCGCCTACATTGAGCGCTTCCATGCCGTACAGAGGGGCGATGCCTACACGACCATCCACCCGCGCATGGACGAACTGCTGAAGGAAACGTTTGGCATCATGGTGTACCAGGAGGACGTAATCAAGGTAGCGAACCAGTTTGCCGGGCTCTCTCTTTCGGAGGCGGACGTGCTACGCAAGGGAATGTCCGGCAAATACCGATCGCGCCAGGAGTTCCTGCGCGTGCGTGAACGATTCTTTGCTTCGTGCCGTGCCCGGGGATATAGCGAACAGGTGACCGAACGGGTGTGGTTTGAGATCGAAAGCTTTTCGGGCTATTCGTTCGCAAAGGGTCATTCCGCCAGCTACGCGGTCGAGAGTTATCAGAGTTTATATCTGAAGGCACATTACCCTTTGGAATTCATGGTGGGAGTGGTGAATAATTTCGGCGGTTTCTATCGCACGGAATTCTATTTCCATGAAGCGCGAATGCTCGGCGGTCGGATTCAGGCTCCATGCGTGAACAACAGTGAGCACCTCACGACCATAACGGGTGATGATATTTACATCGGCTTCATTCATTTGAAGAGCCTGGAGGCAAGAATTGCGCGTGAAATCGCCACCGAACGTGCTTGCGGGGGGCCATATATTGATATGGAGAATTTCCTTCAGCGTATAGCGATGGGGTTAGAACAGATTCGTCTGCTTATCCGCATGGGATCATTTCGCTTCACTGGCAAAAGCAAGCAACGATTGCTGTGGGAGGCGATGCTGTATTTTGGCAAGGGTCGGCACAAACCTCAGCCAGCTATGAAACTATTCGACACCGAGCCAAAATCGTATCCCTTGCCATCACTTGAACGGCACGCGCTGGAGGATGCATTTGATGAAATAGAATTGTTGGGATTTCCATTAGGCGATCCGTTCCTGCTGCTCAACACACCGGAACGCGGTGACACGGGTGCGCGCGAGCTCATCAATAAAGTTAGCCGTCACGTTCATATCGTGGGATATCTCGTTGCCACGAAGGACACAAGCACGACGAAGGGGGAAGCCATGCAGTTTGGCACTTTTAATGATAGGCACGGTGACGTGTTCGACACGGTACATTTCCCTGACGTTACGAGAATGTATCCGTTTCGCGGACGAGGCTTCTATGGGATGTGGGGGAAAGTAACGGAAGACTTTGGCGTACCGGTGATTGAGGTCGACCGGATGGAAAAACTTCCCCTCGTAAACAAACGCGCTGAAGAATTTCTGCGGGAGTCGGTCTACGAGGAGAAGTCAAAACAATAGTTACTTCACTAACGGTACGCGGCCGATGGTGCCGTCAAACACCACCTCCTCAGACGTCTGAAGCTTAGTCGCCGTGGCCAGCTTGTTCTCTTCGGTCCGAGGTTGGATCGAAACCTTGCTGTCCACCAGACTCAGGACTTTACCATTAAACGTTGCAGACAAGAGTTGATTCTCGCCCGCATTACCTGGAAAAACATAATCGTTACCAGGCGACTTCTTAACAATGCGTAACTCCAATGCGTCGCCACTCTCGAAAGTGTAAGACAACGCAAAGACGTCATCGCCCGCGGAACGGAGGTTTGCCATCTTCACAACGTAGCTGGTCTTTGTCTCAGCTCTGTACTGATCCACCGACCCCATTGCAAATCCAGATGTACTCTCGCTTGAGAAGTCAATCCCCCATTGAGGAGACTGATTCTCCTCCGTGCCGCTGCATGCTCCCAGAATTACTGAAAGACTTACCAAAAGCAATAGTGTTGTTTTCATACTCGTTCGCGTTTTGTATGGATAGCAAATAGCGAAAGTTGGCGTTCAAGTGGGGTGGCTCTCTCGACCAACGTGAGTTACGATCGACGATAATACATGTAAGAAACGCGTATGATGTAACCGGAAAAACAAAAAAAATTTGCGTCGCTGATTTCGCGGAAAACGTCGCCGGACGGCAGTTTCAAGGGGTGAAATTGTTCAAAATTGCCGGTTACCTGCCTTTGGCTTTGCGTATGGGTTTACCCGGGTTTACATATCAACCTCAGGACTCAGAAACACATATTTTGCGTAGAACAGCATCAGATGAGCTGGAACAGATGGCCGGTCTGTCTGGCGACTTACAAATCCGAACGCGTCAGTTTCAGATAGCTGAAATAATTGAACAACACCATCCAGCAGGTGGCGATCAACACCGACACGGGATCGACATAATCCTGAATCGGTTGAAACGCATAGCGATAGAAAGGAATGGGCACCAATGCGCTGATCGATTCCATCGGAAAGAAAGGAATCAACCCCGGCACGTAGTCATCGATATTCGCTTTGATAATGGCCTCCAGCATGTATGACAGCAGCAAGAGAATGATCGTGAGACCGGAGCGCTGAACAAGGATTCCTAACATCAACGCATACGACAGGAACGAAAACAGTTCCAGGAAGTAAACAGGATAAAACTCCAGATCCGTGAACACATACTTCCAATTTATCTCGGGCGTATAGATAAAGCCGGTGGCCGTGGCAATAAAGAAGATCAACACAACACTTGCGGCACTCAGCACAAGGTTCATCAATATTTTCGACAACAGAAATTCCCAACGACTCAATCCATCAATCACGTTCTGACGAATCGTTCGATAGGTGTATTCATTTGTAATAGAGATCACGACCATGATGCCCAGCAACACTTTGAAGAATCCGCTCCACCACACGAGATTCAACCAAACGTCGGGAAAATGATATAGAGGAATGCGGCCGGTGTTCAGATCCGATCCAAACTTTCCGATGGTGTTGGCCAGCCATTTCAGGAACTCCATGCCTGTGGCCGTCGAGAAACCAATGGTCAGGAAGTACAAACCGCACACGATCCAGAACGTGCGGTAGCTGTACATCTTCCTGAATTCAATTCTGAGCAGGTGCAGCATGTTGTTGTCAGTTCTTTCCGGAAAGTATCTCCAAAAATGTCTCCTCCAGGGTCTTTTTGCGTGTCACGAGGTGATCCACGGCTATGCCTTTTTCAAACAGGTAGCGATTTACATCGCGTCCGTGATACGTGTCGCGAAGCGTTACCTGGTATACGCCATTATCGCGTGCGACCGATGCGGTACCCGGAAAGGTCATCAGCATGTTTTGCAGATCGGGCGCGTCTGCGCTCACCTCTACGGTTTCTGTGCCAGCACCTACGGTATTAACCGGGCCTGTATACACCAGGTTACCCCTGCGAAGTACAGCAAAATGTGTACACACTTTCTGCACTTCATCCAGGAGGTGGCTCGCCAGAATAATCGTCTTCCCGCCGGCGGCGATCTTCTTGATCAGCTCCCGTATCTCTGCGATACCCATGGGGTCGAGTCCATTAGTCGGCTCGTCCAGTATCAACACGGTTGGATCATTCAACAACGCCGACGCGATGGCCAATCGTTGCTTCATACCCAGAGAATAGGTCTTATAGGGATCATCTTTCCGCGTCGTGAGTTCAACGAGCTCGAGAACACGTGGGATGTTCTGTATGGGACACTCCTTTATAGTGGCGTTAAGCTCCAGGTTCCTTTGTCCACTGAGGTAAGGATAAAATATAGGATGCTCGAGCACGGCACCGATCTTCTTGCGCACCTGATGATTCGGTGTCTCGCCAAACCAACTATAAGAGCCCCCGGTGGGATTAATAACGCCCATGAGCATTCCCAGCGTCGTGGTCTTGCCACTTCCGTTAGGACCCAACATGCCGAATACATGCCCGGCACCAATCTCGAGGTTGAGGTTGTTTACCGCGCACAGCTTACCAAAATACTTGGTAAGGCCAGATACTGAGAGTACATTATTCAAAGCGTGCAGGATTGTTTGATCGTAAGTCGATAATACGAGCTCAGGATTACAAAGATCAATCCTTTTCTGTGAACTTCTTTATCTTCTCCCGAATATCGGTACTGTCGTCAATGGTGTTGAAGAACGTGGTGATTTTGTCAAGCGGTATGCTTCCCACAATGTCGAGTACATACAGGCTGGTCGAATCGTTTACCGTCACCACCATGCCTTTCGTTTTTCCTTCGTCGCTCTTTAGAAAAACATCGAAGTTACGTCCCTGATAACGACTGGTCATAATCTCTTCGAACGATTCCGACTTGTATCCGGAAACCAGGGTTTTGTATTGCGTCGTACCGAAACTCTTTCCCTTGTCGATCATCAGAAACTTCATTTTTTCGATGTCCTTAATCAACTCGTCGAACGTCTTATCTTCGCTTTGATTCAACATTCGCAACGTGTTGTTATAAAAATACAGGGCCAGTGCGTCAGTATGGGATTTCTGCAGGGCATCGGTGGTTTTCGTTTGAGCGCGGGCGGCAGGCACCGATAAAAACGTGGCAGCCAATGCGAGCGCACTAAAGAAAAGGCATCTTCGTAGTGTCATTACTAGGTTTTTTGTGACTGCAATTTGACGAGGTTTCTAAAATACGCCTCGTTTATGAAACCGGATATTTCAATCAGGACAATTTCATCATCGGCTTCCACCAGCATCAAATAACATTGTTCACTCCGATGCGTGGGCGAATTACTATACACGGTCACGTGATCGCCATCCTCCCGGAAGTCCATCATCTCGTCAAACGAATCTTGTTCCAAAACGCGACGAAATCCTGCTACCGTTACATCCTGCGCCTCGAAGGCTCCGCGCGGCACCACCGCCAGGCGCACCTTGTGAATTCCGCGGACGGCATCCTTTGCTTCGGGCTCACCAGCCATGGTGAGTACTGATCGCACGACGAATCCGCTCACTTTAAAATAATGCACATCGTCTTCGCCGTCGAACTTGTCCCGGAAGGTTTGAAAGCTCTCGCTTTGCGCCGCAACGGGGTGATGCACGATCTGAATCACTGCGATCAGCACCATGAGAGTGAGGAGTTTTTTCATATCTTTTTCAGACTAGATGCCTGGGCTACCGCTGACGTTGCACGACCGGATCAATGTTGCTGATCTTTTTTATCCATTTTATCCAGGTGCTCCAACCCGCTCACATTCATTTTCTTTCCAATGCGGGAGATTTGTTTCAGATCGATCTCCCCGAAGAGGCTCAATACCATGAAGTCGTCATTTCCACCCATCACCATCAACAGCTCAGAGATCTTTCCGCCACTTTCCTTGATGAGAAACTTCATATCCTTGTCTTTGTCGCGAACCGACATCAGTTCTTCATATTCTTTCATAGGAAGCAGCGAGAAGGCCTCCTTATACAGCCCGCGGGCATCGCTCGTATTTTCCTTGCCCAGTATCCGCAGTCCCTTCAGCTTGCTGATGGCGTTGAGCACTTCCTTGTCTTCGGGCGTCTCGGCATCCATGTTGGTGAATAAACCAAACATCTTGCTCGACACGGTCACCTGGCTAAAGGACTCATCCGCCTGATATTTGCTAAAGAATTTGGATATGGCATCCTGGCCAAATGCTACGTTTACGAGGATCATCAGCCCAGCTGCTACAATGAACTTTTTCATATGGATAAATGCTTAAATGCTTGTTTGTTATTGAAAATTTGCGAGCCTGAGCTTTTGTATGTGCAGTGGCCCGCGTGGTGTATGCGACCTAGTTATTCGTCGATGTTTTTTGTATTTCTTCCTGCGCTTCGTTGAACAGGTTGATCTTCTTCGCCTGTTCTTCGGCCGTGCCAAAACTCTTACTGATCATCATAAGTGCCTTCTTTGTTTCTTCAAACGCGAGCTTTGGATCATCGTAGGTGTCAACAATCGCTTGCGGCGTGGTTTGCCGGATTTCCTTGCGGATGAACCAGGTGGCAGCCACTACTACCACAACGCCGGCGGCTATACGCATGGAGTTGAATACCAGGTTCCTGATCCTGCCCTCCTTGGGCTTTCCCGATACTTTTTCAATCACCGTCCGGTCGAACGCGATGTCGTTGAGCGCGTTTTGTTTCGTTTGATCAAAGTATCGAAACATAGCAGCTACTTCGCTGAGTTCCTCGGGTACTTCATCCTGTTTAAAGTGGTCTTTGAGCAACTGCTCCTCCTCCAGCGTGGTTTCGCCACTCCAGTACTTCTGCAAAAGCTGTTGCACTTTGCTAGAGTCCATAAGCGTTGATCTTAGTCATTTTTTCACGTACAGCGTTTCTTGCCCTAAAGAGGTTCACCTTAACCTGGTTCATGTCCAGTTCCATGATCTCGCATATCTCATTGTAGGTGTATCCTTCCACATCGCGCAGGTGTATGACCTGGCGTTGCTTTTCCGGAAGTCCGGCTATGATCTGCGCGATTCTGCTCATACTTTCTTGCACCTCGGCCGATTCATGCGGCGACGGTGCCGAATGCATCACTGCGAACCCTTCTTCGATCGGCTGCGTCTGCTTACGCGCCATGGTCCGGATACGGTCAAGGGATAGATTCTTGGTGATGCGCATGCACCACGCCTCCCAGTTCTGCACCTCGCTCATTTGCTCGCGGCCGTTCCAGACTCTGATAAATACTTCCTGTACGATGTCCTGGGCCTCATCTTCATTGCCCAAAAACCGGAGGGCAAAGCGATAAAGCTTGTTCTTAACAGGTAAAACCCGAGTTTGAAACGATTCGAGGTTCATTCAATCAAATTCAATAACAAGACGGTGGCCCTAAAGGGATGTTACAGGGTCTTCGAAAATATTTGTAATATACTCGGAATCAGGGGAAAAGACGGTTCCCTACCGTGCACGCTTGGCCTTGACCTCACGGATGAGTTGCAACTCCACATTTTCTTTTGAGATATGCTGGTAATTCCCTTTTCCGAGGATCGCCACTTGTTCCAGCGCCTTCGACGCACCCGCTCCTTTGCCAAAGTTGAAGATCGACAGAAAAATGTCCTCCGTTGAAAACTTCTTGATCAGCTCTCGCGTGTCCTCATGCACGGCAAACTCGCCATCGGTCGCCAGGATGATCCGGTTGTTACCGCCGCGAATGTAGTTCTCATCAGCCACCTTGAAGGCGAGCTTCACGCCGGCATTGCCATCGGTTTTACCGGATGATTTCAGTGCATTGATGGCCTCCCGAATGCGTGCTTCATCTTTGAACGACGCAGCGGTAAGCAGCGCTTTGGGCTTGTCCGAGAAGGCAATGATGGTCACTTTGTCTTCGTGACGCATCATCGATATCAATTCAAGCACCGAGGATTTCAGGATCGGCAGTTTGTCCGGCGCATTCATCGACCCCGATACGTCGAGCAGCAGGATCATGTTGTTGATGGCATAGCCCTCCATGGATCGGAGGCCGTCGCCGCCGTCGGCGAGATATACGGTGTCGCGCCGTTCAATATAGACGGTGTCGTGTTCCACCTTGTTTACAACCGCCGCCGGCTGTGTCTTTGCCGGTGCAACGGACTGGCCAGGCGCCGCCTGTGGAACGGACCCTGCCGAAGTACTCCCCCCCGTCGTACTGCTGTTCGTCCCCGCCTGAGCGTTCCCCGTCGTCGCTGCCGTAACTGAAGGCACAGGTCCAGGCGTTACAACCTTTTCCCTGGACGCCGGGCTGGTGGCCGCTGCGGCATTGTCTTTTGGATAACTCAGCTCAAACACCTGTGGCTGCAAGACGGTGGGAAGAAGAAACGCCGCCTTCGAAAGCTCGCAGAACTTGTTATAGTATCGCACCACATCGTTGTATTGGTATAGCACCCCATAATACGGATGACTGTAGCCACTGCCCTTTCCCGTAGCCAGGGGATTCAGCTTCTCGCTGAGCTTCTTCGACGCCACAGGAAGGTCTTCATACGGGGTATAGGGACACAATCCATTGGAACGTCCATATTTCTCAATTCCCTTCATGTTCTGGTACTCTTTACTAATAACGTCGCGGACAGCTGCATCGATCGCGTCCGTAGCAATCGACGTGGTCGCACCTACCTGACCACCCTGGTAAAAAGCCTTCGCCTTGAAAAGCGCATCATGATCTAAATCGGTGAGCTGTTGAAGAGCTTTCCCCGATACATACCAGGAAGACGACGGTTGTGCCGCCGGGTAGGAGTCGTAGATCTTGCGCACATCATTGTACAAAAGTTCTTTTCGATCATCCCAAGTTTGCAGCAACACTTTCGTGCGCTCAAGCAATTCATACACATGCGCCACGCGATCCTTTTCGTATTTCCGTCCGGCGGTCTCTGCTTCGAGTGTCGCCGATATAGCGTCGAGTTCCTTCAAAATATTCAGTAATACCTCCGCTTGTTGATTCAGTGGTCTGGCAAATGTCGGTGCCAACTGACTGCTTTCAGACACGGTCTTTTGATACTGCGACAGCGGTAGTTGAAAATCCTTATAGTCGAACGACATCGCCCCGTGTCGTTCATAGGTTTCCAGCGACTTGAAATAGGCAGCGCTGCTGCTGAGATTACGCAATACCTGTGCGAGGTATTCAGTTTCGCGTTCCGTCTCATTGATGTATTCGATGTAGTTCACAAGTGCTCCATACGCAGATTTTGAAAGGGCCGCTTTTTGCGTCGGCGGATTGAGTGGCGTGCGGGGATAGTCGGTGAAGGGTTTGACGCTCACGGCCTGCGCCACAACCTGCAACCTGATATCGAAGAGCGGAAAGTACTTGATCGACTTTAGTCCATGATAACCATCGTTCGAAGCGTATTGGATAAATGTGTTCTGATCCGATATGAGCGTTCCATTAAAATAGTTGATAAGACCCAGGTACGCGTCGTTGGCATGATGATCGGATTTCTTCGCCTCATTATTATATTCATCCAGCGCATTCCGCTTGGCTGCCAGGACACTCGCGAGCGATTCCTGAAAGTTCGACCAAATGCTCGACGCCGGATACTTCAGTACAGGCTGCTGCTTCCTGATCATCTCAAGCGCCTCCGCTGTTTCAGTGATGCTCTGTTGTAATTTGTCCACTGGCCACCCCGTTGGCAAATCTTCGTTCAGGTTAAACGTCCAGCTATCCAGGTAGGTCCGCTCGCGCGCAATTTGCGCCTTGAGCAGGGCATCTGCCTTTCCGTAAGCGGTCTGGCCGGCCGTTGGGTTGAGTTTTTTGAAAGCGCTCTCCATTTCAGTACTCAAGGCATCCTGTCGGGCGCGGTAATCGCGCACAGCAACCTGCAATTGCGTGATGATAGCCGCAGCCTGAGCGAAATTGTCCTTTTTGTAATCTTCCAGCTTATGATAGGTATCGAGCGCCTTACACTTCTCATCAACGGCTTGCGCAGCGGCCTCAATTTCCCTGAGTCGTTTGGTAAGTCCGTCCGCTAACGCCGGTAGCAACGCCCTGGACTCAGCCAAAGCTGTCTTCAGGTAGTATTCCTCGGGCTGAACGGGACAGGTATAACGCGGAACTCCCCGGGAAGTCTTCTGATAGATGGACGGGTAATATTGAATGACGCTCATGACGACGGAGGCAACTTCATCGGCAGATTGATTGGCGAAGTCAGCGTAATTATTGAGCGCTTTCTGCTGCGCAGCCGTTTGCGCATGACCGTAGTGGGCGAAAAGGAGCAGAACTAACGTTACACGCATGGCCATGAGTTAGGGTGTATAATATAGTAATTAAGCACGTACCAGGGCCACGCGCACCGCCGGAGTGGGGCGTTAAGGCCCTAAAAGTAGGTTTTTCAAAAATTTCGGAACGACCAGGAACCTATAAGCCATACATTTGTTGTATCTACAACTATCATTTAAACAAGTAAAAACCAAATCTTATGGCAACCTGGAAAATGGACAGCGCTCACTCCGAAGTGAAATTTAAAGTCAAGCACCTCGTGGTATCAACCGTCAGCGGCAGCTTTGACACGTTCTCAGCAACAGTAGATAGCAGCAAAGCTGACTTCAGCGACGCTGCGATCACATTCGAAGCCGATGTAAATAGCATCAGCTCGAAAAACGAAAACCGCGACGGGCACCTGAAGTCACCCGACTTCTTCGATGCGACCAACCATCCAAAGATCACCTTCACAAGCAAGTCATTGAAGCCTGTATCAGGCGACGAATATGAACTGACGGGCGATCTCACGATTCGCGGAACCACAAAATCAGTCAAGCTGAAAGTAACGTATAACGGCACCGTGAAGGGTTTCGGCGGCAGCTTTGACGTGGCAGCCTTTGAAGTAACCGGGAAGATCAACCGCCAGGACTACGGTCTGAAGTGGAGTGCGCTCACGGAAAGCGGCGGCATTGTGGTTAGCGACGATGTGAAGATTGAAGTCTTCGCTGAGTTCGTAAAAAGCTAACGACCATCCCGCACACACAGTTCGGGCAGACAAGTCGTTAGAAGAATGCTTAAGTAGAATTATTGTCGGACGTCAGGATAGTGCCACGTGACGGAATGTGGTGGTTGAAACGGCCTCTCCTGGCGCTCCGGCCTTTTAGGTAAAACGGGGAGTTAATACTTGGCCCGAAAACATTGCCTGTCCATAGCGCTCCTGCACAGCCCGGTCACGATCGGGACCTGACCACAGCGCGTGGACCATCGGCGCTGTTCTCCTAAAGAAATTTCGTCGCCACCTCATTCCAATTGTTTACCCGGTTGAACTGCGTGATGTGCAAGTTATGCGGGGCCGTGAACAAATACTTTTCGCCGTTGAAACCGTCGAGATTATAATATAAGTCGTCGATCATGTAGTCGCCATGCACGACCGTTTTACTGCCGCAGAAAACAATCTGCTTCCAGGTTAGAAAGGGAAAATGCGCTTTCAACCACTCCAGCTTCTCCGGAAGCGACTGGGGAAACTCCATCGCTGCCGAAACGATAAATAAATCATATTTCCGATTGAGCGCTTCAAGCACCAGCTGACTACCTTCATTAGGGCTCATCGTGAGGAAGAACTGTTCGCGATAGGGAAACTGCTTCACAATATCAAAGTTCCCCGGAAAACCCATACCTTCTTCATGATGGTTGAGGCTACCCCGTTCCACGCGCACGCCAAATTCCTTCTCATAAAAATTGATGAACTGTCCGGTTGCGTCTGCAATCACGTCGTCCATGTCGATGATCATTCTCTTCATTTGCTAAACTGTAATTTTCAGCGGAAGATGCGCAACTGTAACCGTTCCTCCAACAGGCTTTCTTCGGGACGTGGTAGAATTCTCCGTACCTTCAGTCAACCAAAAGCAAATCCGTCTGGTGGCGGGTGGCGATTACGTTGCGAAATTTACTCTAACAGATCAATGAACACACGGGAAGACCAGAACGAGCAGGACGACATTGTGGTGTTCAGAACATTTCGAGATACCATCTCGGCCAATATTGTTAAAAGCAAATTGGATGCCTATGGCGTTCCCTGTTTTCTCACGGAGGAAAATCTTTCAAATCTTTATCCCGGCGCCAGTGCGCTCATGAACTTACAGGTGCGTCTGCATTTGTTTGGGCACGATGTTGAAACAGCCCATCAGGTGCTCGCCGAATCGAACCTTGTATTGCAGGATGATAGTGTCTTGCACTGCCCAGGCTGCGCTTCAACGAATATCGAACGGGACTTTCCCAAAGACCTCTCCGAGAACACCTGGTCTGCCTTGCGCTACCTGTTCTTTGGAATATTCTCGCCAGAGAAGAAAGTGTATCGTTGCGGAAATTGCGAACGCGAGTTTTAGCCTGTGCGACGCTTTGTTCGTATCCGGCGCAGGATTAACTTGCGCCGTCAATAAAACTATGTCCAAAACCATTATTGGAGTAATGGGTCCTGGTGAAAACGCCACGCCCGACGAGAATGAGCTTGCGTATGAGCTTGGAAAAGCGATTGCCCAATCGGGATGGATCACCCTCACCGGCGGAAGAAGCTTTGGCGTGATGGACGCATCAATGAAAGGTGCGGCTGAAGAAGGAGGCATCACGATCGGCATACTTCCGGGCGACAGTGACAAGAATTCTTCTGATAACGCACAAATAAAAATTATCACCAGCATGGGCAGCGGACGCAACTACATCAGCGTGTTGTCCAGCCACGTTATCGTGGTGCTTGGTATGGCTGCAGGAACGGCCTCCGAAGTTGCCCTTGCGCTGAAATCCCGGAAGAAAGTGATCCTCCTCAATCAGGACGAGATTACCATTCGGTTCTTTAAGAATCTCGGCAGTTATAATGTTATTGTTACCAAAACGGTCGACGAAACCATTCGGACAATTAAGGACTACCTATCGGTTAACCAGGTCGTTTAGTCGACCACCACTAAACTCTCTGCCTCTTTACGAATCTGCGAGAGTTCCCCGTCACTTAGCGTAAAAGACATTGCCTTCACATTGTCCAGCACCTGGGCCTCGTCGCGCGCACCCACGAGAACACAGTCCATAGCCGGTTGACGGGTGGTCCAGTTAATGACCAGTTGAGCCAATGTAGCGTTGTGCTTTGCGGCGATCGGTTTCAGGTTGTCCAGCATGACGTTGATGCGCCGAACGTTCTCGGGTTGATAGTATTTGTGCCCCTTGCGTGTATCCCCCTCGTTAAACTGGTGGCCCGGTTTTATTTTTCCCGTCAATAACCCCCGCTGCAATGGACTATACGGAATGATGCTCAGTTCTCTGGCCAACGCCTGCGGCACCACATCCTTTTCAATGCCGCGGTGAACAAGGCTATAGGGCACTTGATTGGAAACCAGCCTTAACGTCTTCAAAGCCTCGTCAACCTGCTGGGCGGAATAGTTGCACACACCGGCCGCACGCACCTTTCCCTGCTCAATAAGCGTGGCCACGGCCTCCATGGTCTCCGAAATCGGTGTGGTTGCATCGGGCCAATGAATTTGTAACAAATCGATGTAGTCCGTCTTCAACCTCCGGAGGCAATCCTCGCACTCGGCCAGCACGGCTTTTCGGGCGGAGTACTTATATACCTTTACGGCACGACCTTCGTTGTCGAAGGAGTCAAAATAGTATTGTCCTTCCTGAGATTTCCAATTCATGCCATACTTGGTCAGGATCTGATACTTGTCTCGCGAAATGCCTTCCATGGCGCGACCGACCAGTTCCTCGCTTTTTCCGAAGCCATAGATCGGTGCTGTGTCGATGGTTGTAATGCCCGCATGATATGAGGCGCGAATGGCGGTCAACGCATCCTGCTCCTCAGCACCACCCCACATCCAACCTCCGATGGCCCATGCCCCGAATGCAATTGGCGTAACCTCCACATTTGAGTTTCCCAGTTTTTTCAGCTCCATGTTTATTAGTTTGATTTCATGTCGCGGAGGCACCCTGTGCAGGCGATGATATCCCTCGCATCACAACAGTGATCACAACCATCAGATTATCCATGCTTGAACTTTTTCGCGGCGATCGTCAAACGACGTCAGATTCCCGGTAGGCTTTGATCAACGCCAACTCTCCCTCCTTGCCAGGCTTTGCATTGCCATGCTCCATGCCCCAGACGCCTTTATATCCTTTGTCCTGGACATGCCTGAAAATGTTTTTATAATTTATTTCTCCACTGGTAGGCTCTTTGCGACCCGGATTATCCCCGATCTGGAAATATGCGATTTCATCCCAGCACTTGTCGATGTTAGCAATGAGATTGCCTTCGTTGCGCTGCATGTGGTAGATGTCGAACAGAATCTTGCAGGCAGGACTGTTCACGGCTTTGCACAACGCAAACGTCTGGTCCGAAAAGCGCATAAACAGATCGGGATTGTCGCTTAAGGGCTCGAGCACCATGATCATATTCTGTGGTTCGAAAATTTCTGCACCACGACGCAGCGCGTCCACTACATTGGCCGTCTGTATACCCATGGGCAACGTTCTGTCAAAATAACCGGGTACCACGGTCATCCACTTCGCATTGACGCGCTTGGCCAGTTCAACGCAGTCTTTGCACGTCTTTACAAAAACATCCTTGAATTCCTGCTTGCCGGTGGTGAGTGACACTTTCCAGTTCTCGCCGCCATCCACGACGAATACACCGAGCGTCATGCCGAGTTTGGATAGCAAGGCGCCGATCTTCTCCTGCTCTTCCTTGGGTCTTTTGAGCATGCCGTTGTCCTCAATCGCACGAAAACCCTGATCATACATAAATTGAATCTGTTCCAGGAACGTCTTGGCGTGATTGCTGAACGTGCCGTCGTGGGGAGCAAACTTCAGGTTGAAAGGTTTTTCCGGGGCAATAGCGGAAGATGCGGGTGAGGCAAAGGCCCCATTAAATACCATTGCTGCTGAGGTGGCAGACAGCGAGTGCCGCATAAAGCTTCTTCTTTTCATGGATAAGGCGTTAAGTTGTGGTCTGAATTTGAGGACAGCCAATTTAGGATAAATTTGCAATCGGAAATCATCCATTACCACCGGCGCGAGCATAATTCCGCACCCGGCAAAATACTGGAACGAACTACTCAGCGCACAGAAATTCATGAAGCTATACATCAACCTTGCCCGCGCCGTCATTCAAGCGCTCCAGATGATCTTTGACGACGGACGCTACGCGGACAAAGTGATCGAAAAGGTGCTGAAGCAAAATCCAAAGTGGGGCGCACGTGACCGGAAGTTTATCGCTGAAACCACCTATGATATTGTGCGCTGGTATCGGCTGATTCAAAACATCACGGAAGCGGAAGACGGAGATTACTGGAAGTTGCTTGGTGGATGGTGTATTGTAAACGATATTCCCTTGCCCACTTGGGAAGAGTTCGCGGACCTGAACATAGAACGCGTAACGCAACGGCTAGATAAAATGAACAACATTCGCCGGTTCCGCGAATCCATACCCGATTGGATGGACGAACAGGGCGAGCGCGAATTAGGCGATCGATGGGATAGTGAATTACATGCTTTGAACGGCGATGCACCGGTAGTACTTCGCGCCAATGGACTGAAGACAACGCGAAAAGAATTACGCGACCGGCTGGAAACCGACGGCATAGTAACCAGCGATGTCGTCGGTACGGAAGATGCGCTGCAATTGCGTCAACGCCAGAATGTATTTCGGCACGAGTCCTTTAAAGAAGGTTTGTTCGAGGTGCAGGATACTGCTTCACAATTCGTTGCTCCTTTTCTTCAACCAGCCCCCGGGTTGCGCATTATTGACGCGTGCGCCGGAGCGGGTGGCAAGACCCTTCACCTTGCCGCACTCATGAAAAACAGGGGAAGGTTGGTCGCCCTTGACGTGGAGCCTGCGAAACTTGAAGAGCTGAAAAAGCGCGCCCGTCGCGCCGGGGTCGATAATCTTGAGGCGCGTCAGATTGAATCGTCAAAAACTATCAAACGACTTGAGAATACGGCCGACCGCTTACTGCTCGATGTCCCCTGTTCCGGCCTTGGCGTGCTTCGAAGGAACCCGGATGCGAAATGGAAATTGTCGCCGGCTTTTATAGACGAAGTACGCGGCCTTCAGCAGCATATCCTGCATGACTATGAAAGCATGTTGAAGCCCGGTGGATTGATGGTATACAGCACGTGCAGCATAATGCCCTCCGAAAACGAAAATCAGGTGCGGGCGTTCCTTGAACAGCAAAAAGGAAAGTTTGAACTGATCAGCGAGCGGCACTGCTGGCCCTCGGAGGGCTTCGACGGCTTTTACATGGCGCTGATGCGGAAAATGGACCGGAAATAAGGGGCTCCCACTCATCCACAAACCGTTGCGGACATAGGTGGATTTAGCTACCTTGAATGCTGTTTATTAACTGTTTCGTTGAAATTCTCCATCCCTTTACTCCTGATTTTTGGTTGCTCTCAGATGTTCGCGCAGGATTTCCAATCCTATGAACAGGCAATCCCGCAAACGGAAGTGCGCTTCAAGATGGTGGCCCTTCCCGCCGGAACCTTTCTAATGGGTAGTCCCTTTTCGGAGCCCGGTCGGGAGGATGATGAAGGTCCACAAAGGAAAGTAAACGTCGATGCGTTCTGGATGGGAGAGCACGAAGTGACCTTCGCTGAGTGGGACGCCTTCTTCAAGAATATGGATGTTCCTCAAACGAAGGCAATTGCCGTCGATGCCGTTTCGCGTCCCACGGCGCAATACATCGATCTTACCTGGGGGATGGGGCGCGACGACAAGCAACCCACCAACAGCATGAGTCAGTCCGCCGCCACCATGTATTGCAAGTGGTTGTATAATCAAACGGGTGTCTTCTATCGGCTGCCTACCGAGGCGGAATGGGAATATGCTTGTCGGGCGGGAACCACAACGGCATACCCATACGGCGACGATGCATCCTCCCTAATGCAGTATGCCTTTAATAAAGACAACAGTACGGGAAAGTTTCACAAAGTGGCTCAGCTCAAACCGAATTCATGGGGTCTTTACGATATGTTGGGCAACCTGAGTGAATGGACCTTGGATCAATACTCGCCCAAGGCTTACGATAAACTTGCCGACGACGCAAACAATCCTTTAAGTCCTACCGGTTCACGCTACCCGCGTGTGGTCCGGGGCGGATCCTATCAGACGGACGCTGCCGCCTGCCGCTGCGCCAATCGCATCTCCTCCCTTACGGACTGGAACAAACGCGACCCCCAAATACCGAAGAGCCGGTGGTGGCTGACCGATGGCATGACGATCGGCTTCCGCGTTGTTCGGCCGCTCACGCCCCCATCGAAGGAAGAAATTGAAAAGTTCTACGCGCAATATCTTAAATAGTGAAACTGGAAAATTAATACTTGCCCTATGAAAACTGATGAACACAAAACGAACCGAAGAACATTCGTCAAGCAATCGACAATGCTCGCCGGCGGCCTGATGGCTGCTCCGTTTCTCGCCGAGGCGGGATACCATAACTCTGCCGACGACACCATAAAGATCGCGTTGATCGGATGTGGTGGACGGGGAACGGGCGCTGCCATGCAGGCATTGCTCTCCAAGCAAAATGTTAAGCTCGTGGCGATGGCCGATGCTTTCAAAGACCGCCTGGACAGCTGTTACGCTTCGCTTACGAGCGAGGATAATGAAGAGGGCAACGTGAAGGCTAGGGTGGACGTACCTGAGGCCAATCGGTTCGTGGGCTTCGACGCCTATACCAAGGCCATGCCCCTTGCCGATGTCGTTATCCTGGCGACGCCTCCCGGCTTCCGTCCCATTCACTTCACTGAAGCGGTCCGGTTGGGGAAACATGTGTTCATGGAAAAACCAGTTGCCACTGACCCGGCGGGTGTAAAAAAAGTTCTCGAAGTTGCCGAGATCGCGAAGCAGAAAAAGCTCAACGTAGTCGTTGGGTTGCAGCGCCATTACCAAAACTCCTATCGCGAACTCTACAAGCGCGTAAAAGATGGCATGATCGGCGAAATCACCTCTGGCCAGGTGTGGTGGAATAACGATGGCGTTTGGGTTAACCTCCGTCAACCCAATCAAACGGAAATGGAGTACCAGATGCGCAACTGGTATTACTTCAACTGGCTATGTGGTGACCACATCAACGAACAGCACATTCACAACATCGACGTGATGAACTGGTTCAAGGGCGGATACCCGGTGAAGGCTCAGGGTATGGGCGGACGTCAGGTCCGCACGGGCAAGGAGTATGGTGAAATCTATGATCACCACTACGTGGAATATCAATACGCCGATGGAACCATCCTGAATAGCCAGTGCCGTCATATAAAGGGTACCTATGCCAAAGTGGACGAGCAGATCGTGGGTACAAAAGGCACGATGTTCGCCGGCGATGCCAACCTGATAAGCAAAGGCAAAGTGTTGTATCAATACGACAAGACTAAAGAGAACAACCCGTATCAAACGGAACACGATGACTTGTTTGCCGCTATTGCCAAGGGTCAGTATAAATTCGCTGACGCGGAAAATGGCGCAAAGTCGACCATGACCTCACTCATGGGCCGTATGGCAACGTACTCCGGTCAAATAATTGAGTGGGATAAAGCACTTAACTCCGGCCTTAATATCATGCCGGTCACCTATGCCTGGGATGCCAATCCGCCGGTATTACCCGACTCCAACGGGTTCTATCCGATTGCGACACCTGGCGTAACAAAATACCTGATGTGATCATTGATTCGCGCCAGGTCTCAAGGCACCTGGCGCTTTTTTTTCTATCCTCATACGCCAATTAGCGCTGGTCACGCGGTTGATTGTTGCCCAAGTTTTTGGAACTTGCCGCCTCAAAAATAATACGCAAGCCTTTTGAAGATTGTCAAGGAAGTCCTGCTGAAATTCTATGCCTTATGGGTGTTTCTGGTTTTTACCGTCTTCATGGTCGTGTTGTTACCCGGCATCGTACTGCCGTTTCTGCTCGGACAACGGTTTGGCTGGCTCGGCTATAAGTTCTTAATGATCTGGTCGTGGATTTTCAGCAAACTGACATTCATTCGTTACACGTTTTATGGTCGCGAGAATTTTAGGCCGGGCCAATCCTATATATACGTGAGCAATCACACATCATTCCTGGACATTCCGGGCCTTACCATTTTGTTAGGCGATTACCGTCCCCTGGCCAAAAAGGAGTTGTTGCGCATACCAATTTTCGGATGGATCGCAAGATCCGCCGCTGTGATTGTTGATCGATCGAGCGGCGAAAGTAGAAAGCGAAGTATGGACAAGCTCAAACGGATGCTGCTGGATGGGTTATCGATACTGATTTTTGTGGAGGGAACGCAGAACCGTACCAAAGAACCATTGCAACCATTTAAGGATGGCGCTTTTCGCATTGCCCTCGACACGCAACAGCCGATTTTACCTATGGTTGTCGTTGGAGCGGGTCCGCTGATGCCCCCGGGGACGATACGAATGCATCCGGGACACGTGAAGCTCATCGTAGCGCCGGAAATACCAACGGCCGGGCTAGGCACGGCAGACATGGCCCGTTTGAAGCAGCAGACTTACGAAGTAATGCAGAAGATGATCATCGAAAATAGTTACGGGTGGGAGCAGCATAGCGATCGATCGAACGGCATAAAAAATCCACCCATTTAGCAGATGGGTGGATTTTTTTATCTCAAAATCAAAATTTCGAAAGCTCCTCAGGCTCAGTCCCCCGCTCCGTCAATTTTAGCGAAGTTCTCAACGATGAAGTCTGCAACGTCATATCCCAGTTCCACACCCACCTCACAGTCCTTGCGATAGTGTATGCCCCCATACATGCGCGACAAAGACGCTTCTGTTGCCTGTTCTTTAAAGTAGGCTTCAGATTCAGGGAACAGGTAGGAAAGAACCCCAGCGGCAGAAGCCGAGAATGTAGAGTGGCCCGACACAAAAGCAGGGAAGTTGGGCACACCGGTTCCTGTTTTGATCGACGGATCGAGCTGGCAAGGACGCGCGTTGAAATAGAAGTACTTGGTATCCCAGCAGGCAATGGCTGCATTCTGTTGCCCCATGTTCAAAATGGCAAACGCACGGGCAGCACGAACTTCACTAAAATTTGCGTCGCGCACATACTCTGCGGCTATGTCATTCCAGTGGCCTGAAGGAGTATACGTACCTGCACCATCGGCCCATTTATGAACAATGGCCAGCCTCTCACGAGTAAGGTTGTCGGCGTACCATTTTACTTCTTCAACTTCAGCATCCATTTCAGACGACCCACGGATCGGAGGGGCCGCTGGTCTTATGGCGACTATTTGATCCGTTGTCATTTGCCATGGCATAACTTTTCCATAAACAGGCAACATCGGAGGACGGGGTGGTGTTTCCAGGCTAACCCAGGCTTCATCGCCACGGCTCTCGGCGTTTTGTTTGAGTCCGTCCCACAAGGCTTTATTTCCTCCGGCGGCACCCATTCCATCGGCACGACCGCGGGCAACGAACAGGTTGGCCACCGCCTTACCCAAGGCAAGTCCGGCTGCGATATCAGAACTTACAGCCTTTCCAGACCACAGTGCTGCGTTGCGTTGTTCAGCCGCCTTCAACGTAATATCTTCGACAGCAGCAGGAAAGAGGAATTTCAAAACCTCCGCAGACACACCCGACATCACCGCGTCTTCGGAAGGATAGGCAGGCAGGTCGGTCTTCGGAACAAGCGCCTCAACTCCTGCATCATTGGCGTAGGGCGTTGCGCGCTTGTAGAGATACTTAAAGTACCAGGCAGCCTTCAGCGCATCATACATTGAAGCACTCACATAGGCATAGGCCCGGGCCGAATAGGGCGGATTGGCAAACGGAAATGCAGGATCGCCGAAAGGATTCTCTGCATCAGGTACAGGATACGTGCCGTCTGCCTTCGGTGCCGGCGGCAAATTGTACCGGGAAACGAGGTCGCGGAAAAATTGATTCCATCGGAGAACACCGCCTCCGCTCCAATACTCAACGGCATCTCTTTGCGCCTTGGTGAGTTTGCTTTGTGCGTCCTTCACCGCTGCGAGTTCGGCCGTGTAAGCATCGCTCCCTACGGCGGCCGGCGGCGGCACAGGTACCTGATCTGGTGATGTCATAAAAGCCATCTTCCAGGTCCCGGCATCAGCATCAACACTCGCAGGTGTCAGCGGTGTGAGTTGCTCGGTTACTTCAATCTTATCACAGCTCGTGGCGGCAGCGCAAAACATCGCTGTGAGTAGTGTGTATACGTAAAAGTTCTTTTTCATAGACCTGTTATTCAGCTTTTCCAAAATTGAATGTGTAAAGGAGGCCGGCCAGATAGGTGGTGGCCTGACCTACGTTCCGACCGTTCACGGTGTAATGCACGGATCCGCGAACCGCGAGGTTCTTCGGTTTCGGCAAGTAATACATCGCGAGAAGTCCCACGCGTTGAGCGTTCATCTTATTCGAAACGAAAGGCATATCCTGCCTGCGGATGTCCGCGCCACCGAGCGTATTTTGCTGGATGTAATTCAATTCAACCTGCAAGGCGTCCTTCTGGTAACCGGCACTAACAAATAGGTCAAACATGTCGGGCATATCCACTTCGCTGCTGTTATAAAAGTTTTGACCGTCGTAGTAGGCGGGACGATCAAGCTCCGTATTGCTACGAAAAGTATATCCGGCAGAACCATTCACGAACCATCCCTGATTCAAGCGCAGCATCGCGTTTACGCGGGGCGTGAGATTGGTTGTGTGTGTTCCAAGGGCGAGCGGCATAAAATCCGGCGTGTAGTCTGTGAGTGGTGTTGAGAAATTCAGAACACCAAATGCGCGAAACACCAGTTTTTCAGATTCCAGCCGGAGAAAGTTGTATTTCACGCCGATCGTCAGGTCTTGCACGCCTTCCATGCTATGCAGCGTTCCCTGACTGGACTCCGTCTTAATGTAGGGAACCATCGCTATTACGTTCAGCTTTCCGGTTATGCCGTAAACGCCATAGTACATGAGGCTTTGTGTGGTAATACTGCCAATGTTACCGTTTTCTCTTTTCAATTCACCCTCCCAGTAGTCGGTCCATTTATCGTTCGTATACATGAACCCTGTGCAAAACAAATTCTTGCCCATCATCAATCCGTCGGTCAACGTCTGAGCCGAGGTGTTCATACTGGTCAATAGCATCAGCAACACCAAACTCACCAGACCATTGCGCAGGGGCTTCTCAATAGAAAGTAAAAGTCTCATCATTCTTTATTTAATAAGTTGTTTAGGAATCAGTTCTCTACACGTGGCAAGTCATGGGCATAAACACACGCCTTCCAGGTTGGAACAGCCTTGCTCGCGTCAAAGCAAAAGGAAATGAAGAATGAGATTATCCCCGGGGCGGCGGACTGGCGTGCGTCGCCGGAATGCTACTATAGTAAAAAGCAGCAGAAGCATAGCTAACGTCGTGGTTCCACCCTGTGGAGGCGGATTGCAGATGAATTGCCGTCGGCAAAAAGTCCTTAATGAAATTGAAGTTTTTCAGGCTTTGCTTCGCATCGCCCGGTTTGTCAGTGTAGGTCTTGACGTAATCAGAAAGCGCTTCTGCGATTCGTTTGCCATCGTGGTCTTTGATGCACACTATATATAATGTATCCTTCGACAGTCGTTGCTTCACCAGACGATAGAATTCACCATCATGCTCCACCTTGCCGTCGACCCGGTCATACGATTCACTATCCTGGTGGTAGGGTAACGCCATAGGAAACTTCAACGTCACCGTTTCATTCATGTCATACTGCTCTCGGTCAAGACGGCTTTCCAGGGCAAGGCCTCTCTCGTACTTTATACCCACCAGAATGGCATAAAACCCCAGCGCGTTAAACAACACGAGGCACGCAAAGAATATCGCTGTGACTTTCTTCAAGGGGAGAGTTTGGGCATAGTTACGAAAATGCCGGCGATAATTCAAGAATTTAGCCCGTTGCATCGTTTTCGCTCATTCGGACCATCTGGGGAAAGTTGCCTTGTATTCGCCCTGACAGGCCCGCGACAAGGCTACATCGGCACATGCACGACCTTCTTCGTCTCGAAGAATGGCTCCTGAAAGAAATCTGGAATAGAGAACACTTGTGCAGGTCGTTTCAACTCCGTCAGCTCTTCTTCAAGATCACCCCCTTTGAGGTACAGAATACCGTTCTGTAGCGCATGCGACGATGAGGTCTTTAACTTGCCCTTTACCCAACCATAGAATTCCTTCAAACGGGTTACGGCGCGGCTCACAACAAAGTCGTATTCGGACTGTAGTTCTTCAGCCCGAACTTGCTGTGCACGCACATTTTTCAACCCCAGCCCGGTCGAGACCTCCTTCACCACGGTGATTTTCTTGCCTATGGAATCCACCAGGTGAAAATTCGTATCCGGGAAAAGAACCGCGAGTGGAATGCCGGGAAAGCCTCCGCCGGTTCCTACGTCGAGTACGTGAGCGCCAGGTTTGAATTCCATGACACGTGCAATGGCCAATGAATGCAAGACGTGATTCACATAAAGATTACCGACGTCTTTGCGCGAAATAACATTGATGCGATCGTTCCAGGTTTCGTACAGCCCGCGAAGCTTTTCAAACTGAGCCCGCTGCGTCGAAGTGAGGTCTGGAAAGTACTGGAAAATGATATCGACGCTGTCCAAAGAATGAGTATTTGGTATTAAGTCCATGGTCACGAGTTGTTATTAGCAATAGTACTCAAGGTGAACCTGGACTGCGCTTTACTACTTCAATACTAACAACAATCAAGTACTTAGGACGAAGGACTCACGACTCTTCCTATATATGGTCGCGTTTGTTTTTTACCATTTCAAACATCAGTTCGCGGGCACGATGCAACTGAGCCTTTACTGTTCCGAGAGGTGCGTCGAGTTCGACGGCGATCTCCTCATAGGAAAGCTCATGAAAATATCGCAGCCGTACGAGCTTCTGATACTTGGGAGGCAGCTTGTCGACAAAGATCTGGATCAACTCCGCCTTCTGCATACGAATGGCTTCCTCCTGCGGATCGAGGTTTTCATCTTCTACATCGATGGACACGGACTGCCCGTCGTCATCTGTAAAAGTATTCTCTATGCTTAATGTATTGAGCTTTTTCTTGCGAATGAAATCGATGGTGTTGTTGGTTGCGATACGGAATAGCCAGGTGCTGAAAGTGAAATCCTTCTTGAACCGGTGCAGGCTGCGGAAGGATTTTGCGAAAGATTCGATGGTAAGGTCTTCAGCATCGTCTACGTTCCGTACCATCTTGAGGATCATGTGGTAGACGGGCCGTTTGTAGCGCTGCAACAGTCGCGCATAGGCCTTGTCGTCGCCACCTACCGCCAAATCAATGAGTTTGAAGTCCTCCAGCGCCTTAGAAGAAAAGCGGCTTTCTAATTCTTCCATTGTATTCTTTTTGTTGCTAGCGCCCGAAGGCCCGCGACAAGATAGTAAAAGGCATAAATAAAATCTAAAAGGGGCAGGAGCCACAGCTCAAACTTACCGGACAAGCGCTGGCACGCCTTTGAACAGGTAAACATCCACCCGATAATGCGAAATACGAGCAGCCCCGCAATCAGTGCCCAGTTGTCGTGAAGCGGCAGCAGCAATACGCCAAGAATCCAACTCAGGATCCAGGTCGCGTGGAAGGCACCGAGCACAATTTTGTGTCCCGTCTTATAACGCTTTCCCACAGAGAGGTGACGAATCTTCTGTCTATTGTATTCGCGCCAGGTAAGCTTGGGCACGGACGTCATTTGTGCTCCGGCTTCCAGGCAAACGGCGGTGTCTTTGTTAGTGGCATTTTGATTGACATACAGGTCATCATCGCCACCGGTGATCTTCAATATGTTGTTGAATCCTTTGCCTTCGAGAAACTTCGACCGACGATAGGCAAGGTTCCGGCCGACACCCATATACGGCATCTTCAACAGGGCAAACGACAAGTATTGAATGGCCGTCACAAGCGCTTCAAACCGAACAATCTTGTTCAGCAACCCCGGCAATTTCTGATAGGGTGAATAGCCGAGCACAAAGTTGGTCTGGTCATTGAACGCCGCGCTCATGGAGCTGATCCACGATTTGCTGGTAGGTACACAGTCGGCATCGGTCAACAATATCCATTCGTAACGTGCGGCCTTTATCCCCAGCGTTAGCGCATACTTCTTGTTGTCCACGTGGGGCGGTGTTCGGTTAACGTGCACCATCCGCAGGCGATGATCACGGGATGCTTCGGCCAGCAGCATGTCGAAAGTGGCATCGTTCGATCGGTCATTTACGATGATCACCTCAAACAGGGAATGATCCTGTTCCAGCAACGCCGGAATCAGCACCTTCAGATTCTGTTCTTCGTCGTGTGCGCATACGATGACCGACACCGGAAGCAACTGTGGCTCCGTTGTGTTATCCTTTCGGGAAAGGCCGATTACGAAAATTAACTGATAAACGATCTGAACACCAATCGTTACAAAGAACAGTACAAGTAAAAAATCCAATAGGGTCGGCATGAAGAGAGCTCAAAAAAATAAATTCGTGGCAACTATAAAAGTAGAATACTTTTCAAACAACGCTATCACTGTCAATCAAAAAGCAAATTCCTGGCGGGGATAAAAAAACAGTTTCGCTCCCCTCTCTTATCGAGCCCATAATTATCAAAGATGAACATCTTTCACGTTCGAATCATCAGATAATAGACCGTTTGCTGTTTTTTTCGATGAGCATAGGCTGACCTCCATTTCGAAAAAACACAATCCAGGTAAATTGAGAAATCTATACCCGAGTTAACATTTCATAATCCTGTTCGTCGACCAGGAAGATTTTTGTATTCTGACACAAGCTGATTAACTTCATGTGCGCCGTGCGTTCTGTGCGGACGAAAACTGTTTACGGAAGCATCCATCCGTTCAAAGTCAAAATTATCCGTTGAATTGCTTTCAATTGTGCACGCACACACCTAATTTGTGTGCGAAAACATCATTTTATGGAGGTCGGCAAGAACATCCGCATTAAAGACATCGCTAAACTGGCTGGCGTATCCGTGGGTACGGTAGACCGCGTGTTACACAATCGCGGCAAGGTCTCCGAATACGCCCTGAAGAAGGTGACGGATGTGATGAATCAGATCGACTACAAACCGAACCTCATCGCCCGGACGCTTGGCTCCAACAAAAACTATCGCATTGCCGCCCTCATCCCCGACCCAACGCTGGATCCTTACTGGGCTCAGTCCAACCTCGGGATCATACAGGCCGAAACAGAATGGGCGCAGTACGGAGTAACCGTCGACACGAGGCCGTTCGATCTATATAATAAGGACTCGTTCCTCCGCCTTTCGCGGGAAGTGGCCGACGACCGACCCGATGGCATCGTTATCGCGCCAATCTTCTATCACGAATCACTGCCTGCCTTTGAGTTATTTCAGGAGCACCAGATACCCTATGTGCTGTTCAATACGAACATCCATGAAGCCAAGCCGCTGGCATTTATCGGACAGGACTTATATCAGAGTGGCCGGTTGGGAGCGCAACTCATGAACTTTGGCCAGGCCGAAAAGGGAACGTTTGCCGTTCTCCACATCGACGAAGATGTTCAGGACTCTGTTCACTTGTTGGAGAAAGAGCAGGGTTTCAAGGACTATTTCGTTGAGAAGTCAGGTGACAAGTTCAAGATCGTAGAGTTTAGCATGAACCCGCAAAAACCCACTTTCCAGGCTGAAATCGAGGACTTGATGGCCATGGATTCCCTGAGGGGTATCTTCGTTAGCACCTCCCGCGGCACGGCGGTGGCCGCATCGTACCTCGACAAGCACGGGAAGAGCGACATCCGCATGATCGGTTATGACATGCTGATCGACAATCTCAAGTACCTAAAGGCTGGCGTGATAGATTTCCTCATTAACCAAAACCCGAAACGCCAGGCATTGTTAGGTGTAAGCCATTTGGTGAATCACCTCATGTTCAAAAAATCGACTCCCGGAACCGAACTGTTCCCCCTCGAAATTATCACGCAGCAAAACGTGGAATCCTATTTGGGTTCTGGAATCCACTAGGAAAGGTGGAATTTCGGGCCCAAGAACTATACCTACCGGCACTAACAACTAAATCTAAGGGCGAAGGACTAAGGACTTAATACTATTTTTGCCCTATGACCTTTGAACTCAGCCACACCGACCACGGTTCGTCCGCAAGGGCGGGAACATTGAACACGGCGCACGGCGTAATTCATACGCCGATCTTTATGCCAGTGGGCACTGCCGGTTCTGTGAAGGCGGTTCATCAACGCGAACTCGAACAGGATATCAACGCCGAGATTATTCTGGGTAACACCTACCACTTGTATTTGCGCCCCGGACTGGACTTGATTGAACGAGCGGGTGGCCTGCATCGCTTTAATGGCTGGTCACGGGCCATGTTAACCGATAGCGGAGGCTATCAGGTTTATTCGCTCGGCGCCAACCGGAAGATTGTGGAAGAAGGCGTTACCTTCAAATCGCACATCGATGGTTCAAAGCACGTGTTCACGCCCGAAAATGTCATGGACATTCAGCGCGTGATCGGTGCCGATATCATCATGGCGTTCGATGAGTGCACACCTTACCCCTGCGAGTACGGCTATGCGCAACGGTCGATGGGGATGACGCACAGATGGCTGAAGCGATGTATCGAGCGGCTCACGCAAGTGGAACCCAAATACAGTTATGAGCAGGTGTTGTTTCCGATCGTACAGGGGAGCGTTTATAAAGATCTGAGGGAACAATCGGCTACGTTCATTGCAGAACAGAATCAGGTTGGCAATGCCATAGGCGGATTATCTGTCGGCGAGCCACACGAAGATATGTACGCGATGACCAGCCTCGTTTGTAGCATATTGCCGGCCTCGAAGCCACGCTACCTGATGGGCGTCGGAACGCCTGAGAACATTCTGGAATGCATCGCCCTGGGAATAGATATGTTTGACTGCGTGATGCCTACCCGTAATGCCCGCAACGGTATGCTGTTTACAGCGGAAGGAATTATCAACATCCGCAATGAAAAATGGAAGGACGATCTGTCGCCGATCGACGCCCAACTGGGCGGCTATGCTAGTGGAAGTCATTCCAAAGCTTATCTTCGGCACCTGATCATCAATAAAGAAATTTTGGGCGCGCAAATTGCAACGCTGCACAATCTGACCTTTTACCTCTGGCTGGTACGGGAGGCTCGAAAACAAATCATCGGCGGAACGTTTGCCAGCTGGAAGAACCGTATGGTGGAAAAGGTCAGCAGGAGATTATAGCATGAAGCTGCTGGATAAATACATTCTGAAACGGTTTCTCACCACGTTCTTTTTCGTCGTGTTGATTTTGCTCGCTGTGGTAACGGTGATCGATCTCACGGAAAAAATGGATAAGTACGCCCGGTTCGGATTGACCAAATGGCAGATTGCGGCCTACTACCTGGACTTTATCCCCTGGATTGGAAGCCTCCTCGCTCCCATTACGATCTTCATCGCCACCGTATACGTGTGTTCGCGTATGGCCGCACACACTGAAATCATTGCCATTCTTAGCAGCGGCGTAAGCTTTCACCGCATTCTTTTTCCCTATTTTCTGGGAGCGACGCTGGTTGGCGGTTTGAATTTTTACCTCAACGGTTGGGTTATCCCCGACTCGAATAAGGCACGCCTGGAATTTGAAGTACAATACCTCAAGAGCAAGTTCTACTACGATCAAAGGAATATTCACATACAGGTGGCCCCCGACGTGTACCTGTACATGCAGAGTTATAACAACAGCAACCGGACGGGCTATCGCTTCACGCTGGAGAAATTCGATGAAAACAGGATGATTGAGAAACTTACGGCCGACCGTGTGGAATGGGATTCGGTGAAAATGAAATGGACCCTGCGCGGATGGGAGATAAAAAGGGTTGAAGCGGTGTTTGCCAGCATTGCCCACGATAGCGTCGGAAACAGTGCCCGGCCGATAACCATCGATAGTATTCGTCGCGGTGAATCGCTCGATACCGCACTGGTGATCCGGCCGAAGGAATTTGAGAGTGATTATCGCAAGTATGAAAGTCTTACGATGAATGAACTCGATACGTATATCAACACGCTTCGCGCGCGGGGCTCTACGGGCATTGAGTCGTATGAGGTGGAGAAATTCACGCGATACACCTCGCCGTTCACGATTTATATTCTCGTTTTCATGGGCGTAATCGTTGCATCCCGTAAGAGCCGGGGCGGCACAGGACCACAGATCGCGATGGGATTCTTGTTGTCATTTATATTTATCCTGTTCTTTACCCTGTTCAGAACTTTCGCCGAAAACGGATCGTTGCCCCCCGAGATCTCGGTATGGATTCCGAACATAATTTTCGGATGCATTTCGATGATGATGTACAAATACGTCCCCCGCTAAATGCCAACCCGGTCAGACTACCTCAAGCTTCATTTTATTGTTTTCCTGTGGGGGTTCACGGCCGTACTGGGCAAGCTGGTGAGCATTCCCACCGTGGAGATGGTGTTCTATCGCGCCATACTGGCCGCATTGGGTATGGGCATCGTTATACTGATAACGCGCGGAACGTTTAAAGTCTCCGGAAAACAGTTAATTCAACTGATACTGATCGGTTTTATCGTTGCGCTTCATTGGGTTTCGTTCTTTGGTTCGGCACGCGTATCGAACGTTTCGGTTAGCCTGGTCGGTTTTGCCACGAATTCCCTTTGGACTGCCATCCTGGTGCCATGGTTCAACAAGACGGGAGTGAAAAAATTCGAGCTCATGTTGGGCCTCGTGGTACTGTTTGGACTCTACATCATTTTCTCATTCGATTTTCAATATCGCCTGGGACTGTTACTCGCGATCCTGGCTGGGCTTACCTCGGCCGTGTTTTCCATCTACAATGCGCGTCTTGTGCGAGACATTCCGGCATTCACTATAACGTTCTATGAAATGATCGGGATCTTTATCGGTCTCGCCTTGTTTATGCCATTCTACCAGGAAATGTGGGCTCCCGATCATACGTTACACCTGGTGCCGAACACGATGGATTGGTTCTACATTGGATTCCTGGCCATTGTTTGCTCCGTGTATGCCTATTCAACCGCTGTGGAATTGATGAAGAAGATCAGCGTTTTCCTCATTCAGCTGTCACTCAACCTCGAACCCATCTATGGGATTATCGTGGCCGTGATCATCTTTGGGGAAAAGGAAAAAATGGGCGCGAACTTCTACTTAGGCACAATTATTATACTGTCAGCAGTCTTGCTCTATCCGTTGTTCAAGCGTCGGTTCGAAACACAACCCAAGGTGGTCGAGTAAATATACTAGAGCTGACCTTCCCATTTGGTCACATCGGGGCCGGCTTCCAGGGCTGGTCTTTGCCTGAACAGCCCGTAGATGGTCGAGCCCGATCCGCTCAAACTGGCGTAGTACGCGCCCGCATCATACAACCGCTTTTTTAATTCCGGTAGGATAGGAAATTGGGGGAACAGGGAATCTTCGAAGTCATTGTGCAGGCGATCCTTCCAGGTGGCAGTACTGTCGGTTACAACGGTATCGATATCAGTTACTGGAGCGTTCGGCACAATGCCCGCGAATGCTTCGGCTGTTGAGATGTGTAGATCGGGTTTCAACAACACGACATAAGTACCGGTCAGCGAAAGATTAGCGGGTGACAAAATTTCGCCCCGACCTCTGCCGATCATCGGGGAATCGCCAATAAAAAACGGCGTGTCACTCCCTAGCATAGCGGCATATGCGATAAGTTGCTCGCGCGTGAGACGGAGCGCGAACAATTGGTTGAGCAACCGCAGCATATAGGCGCCGTCAGAGGATCCTCCGCCCAGGCCGGCGCCCGAGGGAAGTACTTTGTGAAGGTGCATGTGGACCGGTCCTACCGCGAAATCCCGCTGCAACAGTTGATAGGCCCTTTCGCAAAGATTGGAGGAGGGATTGCCCGGTATAACGTGCCCGCTATACGCAAATTGTGTGTGCGGCGCGTGAATAACTTCCAGCACATCCGTCCAGGGCACGGGATAAAAACAGGTTTCGAGGTCGTGGTATCCATCCGTGCGTTTCGCCAATATGCGAAGGCCGAGATTGATCTTACACGGCGGAAAGGCTACCATATTGAAAGGAATACGCGCGGGTCCGGCCGCTATTTCGTTAGGCGATCGATCAGCTCTTGCGTAATACCTGAACCGGAGAAGCCACCGTCGTGCATCAGGTTCTGCATGGTCACCATGCGCGTGAAGTCGGAGAACATCGCCACGATATAGTTTGCACAATCCTCGGCCGACGCGTTGCCCAGCGGCGACATCATCGCCGCGAAGTCGAAGAACACATCGAAACCCGATATACCGGCGCCTGCAGTCGTCTTTGTGGGCGATTGAGAAATGGTGTTTACGCGAACTTTCTTCAACTTAGCGAAGCGGGCTCCATAGCTACGGGCGATCGACTCAAGCATCGCCTTTGCCTGCGCCATGTCTGTATAATCCGGGTACGATCGCTGTGCAGCAATATAACTCAAGGCAACGATTGAGCCGTATTCACTCATGGCATCGAGCTTTTCCAGCGTTTGCATGATCTTATGAAACGAGAGGGCCGAAATATCAAGCGTCTTCTGGTACCACTCATAATTCATGTCACCATAAGACTTTCCTTTCCGGATGTTCGGGCTCATGCCGATTGAGTGAAGCACAAAATCGAGCTTTCCTCCCAGCACGTCTGTTGATTTGGCAACGAGATTCTTCAAATCTTCTTCTGACGTAGCGTCGGCAGGTATGACTTCCGCCTCGCACGCCTTGGCAAGTTCATTGATCTTGCCAAGTCGCATGGCGATGGGTGCATTGGTGAGGGTAAATGTCCCGCCTTCCTCTTTTACCCTGATCGCCGTCTTCCAGGCAATGGAGTTTTCGTCTAGTGCGCCGAAGATGATTCCCCGCTTTCCTTGTAAGAGATTATTTGCCATGCGTATCGTGTTAAAAGCTTCAGATGACGGGGCAATTATACGCATTTTACTGCATCAGCAACAACCACCGCCAACTTTCTCACGATGGACGAGCCCGGTGTTGAACGTGTTCATCCATCGCGTATATTCGCACGCTCAAACTATGACTTCACGCGCATCTCAGCCGATCGGCGTTTTTGACAGTGGCATTGGCGGCCTCACAGTGGCGCATGCGATTCGGGAACTTTTGCCTGGCGAAAAGATGATCTATTTCGGCGACACGGCTCATCTTCCTTATGGAGATAAGTCGGAGGCGGCGATACAGGCTTACTCCATCCGTATCGCCGACATACTACTTAAGAAAGGATGCAAGGTGATCGTTATTGCCTGTAACTCTGCTTCGTCTGCGGCCTACGAGTTGCTTCGCGAGTACGTCCGCAAAGACACGCATATCATCAACGTGATCGATCCGATGGTGGACTACGTGCTTGAACATTTCTCAGGGCAGGATATTGGACTCATCGGAACCAAGAGAACAGTGCAATCGGGTGTGTATGTGCGCAAGATTGATGAAGGAAATAAAGACATCCGGCTTCACTCCCTGGCTACCCCGTTGTTGGCACCCATGATCGAAGAAGGTTTTTTCAACAATCAAATCAGTCAGGAGATTATCGCGCAGTATCTTGCGGATGGCAAGCTTGCAGGGATCAGCGCATTGATCCTGGCCTGTACGCACTATCCACTCATTAAAAGCGAGATCGACACTTATTATAAAGGTGAGATGACCGTGCTCGATTCTTCAGAAATTGTAGCGCGCGCGTTGCGGGATTATCTCACCCGCGAAAACCTGTTGAATGACGTTCATCGACCAGAGCGACTGTTCCTCGTCTCAGATTACACTGAGTCGTTCGCTGCTGCCGCCCGAATGTTCTTTCACGACGATGTACAGCTCGAAAAGCATGCCTTGTGGAACAGCTAATGCATGTATGTTTCTGCGTAAGAATCGATAAATCGAATTGTTAAATTTTATCAACTTAGTGGTTCTTTTTAACCCCGCGACCTGATTGACTACGGTCATTTTCATACTGCCCTTTCTGTTGTTCTACACCGTTATGGCTATTTATGCCGAGCGAAAGGTTGCTGCATTCATACAGGATCGCCTGGGACCGATGGAAGTCGGTTACTATGGATTGGCACAGTCGATTGCCGATTTACTGAAGCTGATCCAAAAAGAAGATATCGTCAGCGACAAGGCCGATAAGGTGATCTTTCGCATTGCGCCTATCGTCATATTCACTACCGTCTTTGCCGGCTTCGCTGTCGTTCCCCTGAGCGCAAGCTGGAACGGTGCCGAAATTTCCACGGGTCTGTTCTTTTTGCTCGCCATTGTTTCTCTCGACGTGATCGGTATTGTGATGGCAGGATGGGGCTCAAACAACAAATACAGCATGATGGGCACCATGCGCGCCGCTGCCCAACTCATTTCTTACGAAGTACCGCTTGGGCTATCCGTCGTATGCGTCTGCATGGTCAGCCAGACATTGGATCTGCAACAAATATCTTTTCAGCAGAGCACGCTTACCACGCAACCGGAATTTTTGTTCGGCATTCGTGCCACGGGAATCGAAATGAACGACTTGGGTGGATTTTTCTTATGGAACATATTCAGAATGCCCCTGCTCGCTTTCGCCTGGATCATATTCTTCATTGCGTCGCTGGCGGAAAGCAATCGCGCGCCGTTCGACCTTCCGGAAGCGGAGTCAGAAATTGTGGCGGGCTTTCAAACGGAATACAGTGGGTTCAGATGGGCTGTAATCATGCTGGCGGAGTACGGCATGATGTTGCTTGTCAGCATCCTTGGCACCATACTCTTTTTTGGCAGCTGGTCATCTCCCCTGCCCAATGTCGGTGCCTTCAGATTAGGCGACTGGACCAACGGTGCGCCCGGTACCGTGGGGTCGTACCTGTGGGGCACCTTCTGGCTGCTCAGCAAGTCATTGTTTTTTATTGTCCTGCAGATGTGGGTTCGGTGGACCTTCCCCCGCTTACGTGTGGACCAGCTTATGTCGTTGTCATGGAAGTATCTCACCCCGATATCCCTACTGTTGATTATGGTTATCGGAACTTGGAAACTAATTTTTGGTTGATCGCGTGAAAAACATTTTTTTAGTATTACTAGGCAGTTTTTTTGCATTTAGTCAATCCCTGGCCCAGAGTAAGGCTGACAGTCTCAGGCAGGTATTGAACAGCAGCCCTTCCGACTCATTAAAGGTGCGGACACTGATTGCGTTATCCAACCATCATCAGTACGTGGACTTCGGCCAGGCGCGCGTATACGCCGACGAGGCATTGTCTCTTGCCAACAAGCTCGAAGACCTTCCAACCAAAGTTGCGGCTTATCAGAACAAGGCGATGTTGCTTACCATCAGCGGTGATTATAGCGCAGCCCTCCGCTACGATAACCTGACCCTGGAGAACGACATCGTGCTTCATGACAGCACGAACATCTCCCGCGACTACAACAACATCGGCAATGACTACTACGATCTTGGTGAATACGACGACGCTTTCTTTTACTTCGCCCAATCCCACCGTGTGGCATTAGCTGCCAGGGATACGTTCCGCATGCTGGTGGCCGACCACAACGTCGGTCGCGTCTTCAAGGAGATGGGACAATATGAGACTGCCGTGCAACATCTGCTGGCTTCAAAAAAACTTAGCGAACACCTGCACGACGTCGAAGGCATCGCGTATACCTATGATGAAATCGGCGATGTTCAGCTACGCCGGCAGCAATACGACTCCGCCGAGCAATCTTTGTCGTTGGCCTTGAACATCGCACGCAAGGGTGAGTTCAAGATTGTGCAACCCAGGATCTACGGAAAGCTCGCCACCGTGGCTTTCCGGAAAGGCGGCTACGACCGCGCACTGTCGTTCTACGATACGGCATATCATTTGAATGAACGGACGAACGACCGTCACGGCATGGCCGAAGTGGACCTGGGCCGTGCCGTGATCTTCACCAGCCAGAGTCGTTACGAGGAAGCACTGGCCAATCTTGAGAATAGCCTCACCGTTGCAAAGGAATTAAACGCGCGCATCCTGGAAATCAAGTGCTACAATCAGTTGTCGCAACTGTGGGAGATGAAAGCGGATTTCAAGAAGTCTTTAATGTACTACAAGCAATACAAGCAGCTGGAGGATTCGCTTTTCAGCCAGGAACTGCAAGGCAAGTTATTACGCAGCCAGCTTCGCTTTGAAACGGAGGCGCGCGATTCACAGATCGCGAGGTTGAATCAGAAGGACGCAATCCAAAGCAGCGAACTGAGAAAACAGGAATTTGTTCGCAATATTCTCGTGGTGGTGATGGCCCTCAGTGTCATTCTGCTGATCAGCGTGTACCGCAGCGGCCGGCGTCGCCGGCAAATCAACACCCTGCTTTTGCAGCATCAGGAGGAAATGGAGAAAAGAAGCGAAGAGCTGGAGCGACTGAATCAGGTAAAGGACAAGTTTTTCTCGATCATATCGCACGATTTGCGTTCGCCAGTCAATGCGCTCTCGGGGTTGCTTGACTTGCTGGACAAAGGCGCCGTATCGGCGTCGGAGTTGCCCAAACACATCAAGGAACTCAAGGCGCGTTTCAATCATACCCGCACCTTGTTGAACAACCTCCTCGACTGGACCCTGTTGCAAATGGACAAGCTCAGCGTGCAGGCCGCAAAGATCGATGTCTACAACATTGTTGAAGAAAACATCCAACTGTTAAGCGCTGTACAGAGTAAGGATATCCGATTGATTAACGAGGTGCCGCGCAATGCCATTGGATTCGCAGATTCCAACACCATCAACCTGGTGATCCGAAACCTCATCACCAACGCCATCAAATTTACCAACGATGGGGGTACCGTTCGTATCGCCGCACGCGAGAAGGATGCCGAATGGCTGGTGTCGGTTAAGGACAATGGCGTGGGTATTAATAACGAGGTGATGAAAATACTATTTGACAAAACGGCGCCCTACACCACCCGTGGCACGGCCAATGAAAAGGGAACTGGCCTGGGATTGATCCTCTGCAAGGAGTTCGTGGAAAAAAACGGCGGCCGCATCTGGGTTGAAAGCGAGGACGGCAAAGGCAGCACATTCTTTTTTACCCTGCGAAGGGCCTGATTTCATTTCGATGTGGTAATGTTGCGGACAAGGTTGGCACGGGATCAATCCGAATGTCTATCTTTGCAGTAGATTATGCGTTCCACCAACTCGTATTTCGCTAATATTGCATTGGTTGTCAGATCGTTATTTAGCGGTCTCCGCCTGACTATGGGCCACTTTTTCGGAGCCCGAAAGTCGCAACCCATTGTGGCCATACAGGCGCCGGAGTATTTCAGCAACCGAACCGGCATCGCCACTATTCAATATCCCTATGAGATGCAGCCCGTGCCTGACAACGGCCGGTACCGCCTTCACAATGAAATCGACGACTGCATAGTTTGCGACAAGTGCGCAAAAATCTGTCCCGTTGATTGCATCGACATCGAGCCCGTCCGGGCCGTCGAAGAAATTGGGAAGACCTCCGATGGCACACCCAAGCGCATCTACGCAGCCAGGTTCGACATCGATATGGGCAAGTGCTGCTTTTGCGGGCTCTGCACAACGGTCTGCCCAACAGAATGTCTGACCATGACCAAGGTGTATGACTTTAGCGTGGCTGATATTCGCGAGCACAACTTCGTATTCGCTGAAATGAGTGAAGCTGAAATTGCGGAAAAGAAGCATCTGTTCGAGGAGTATCAGAAAACAAAAGCTGCACCACCGACCGCAAGCGCGGCATCAAGACCGGCGCCAATCACCGAATCGCCAGCGACAGAGGCGCCCGCTGCCGGCGCGCCAACGACGGCTGCCGATGCGCCCAAGGCCGCTAAACCGGTATTCAAACCCAGGATTAAACCGCCAACACCCCCGTCGACGCCCGCATGAACGCAGCTACTATACTGCATTACTTTTTCCTGGCGGCCGCTTCCTTCGCAACGGTAGCGCTGCTGTTTGTGCGCAATGTATTCTACGGCGCGCTGTTGCTCATCATCACCTTGCTTTGCCTGGCAGGTCTCTATGTGCTCTCGTTCGCAGAATTCCTCGCCATCACGCAAATTCTTGTTTACGCCGGTGGTATTCTCGTGGTGATCATATTTGCCATTATGCTCACGTCGCACCTCCATGGCAAACCCTTATTGGTGGATCACAGTAACCGCCTGGCAGGGGGCCTGGTGGGCGCCACGTTATTGGGATTTCTGATTTACCTTATTGTCAATCAATTCCCGGTCGTCGCGAATGGCCAGGTCCGTCCGTTCTCAATTTCAACGCTAGGAAGATTATTGCTGACAGAATATGCGCTGCCCTTCGAAGTAACAGGCGTCGTGTTGCTAATTGCCCTGATCGGGGCCGCGGTCATTGCGTCGTCTTCTGCCCCTAAACACCCTGGACGATGAATGCCCATCATGAACTTCTGTTTCTGGGAGCCTTGCTGTTTTCGACAGGTCTGGCCATCATCATTATTAAACGGAACATGATCTTTGTGTTGCTGGGCATTGAATTGCTCCTCAACGCGTCGGTGTTAAATCTTGTCGCCTTTAATCGGCTGCACAACGGAGCTCCTGGGGGCCAGATATTTGGATTGTTTGTAATCGTCATAGCCGTCTGCGAAGCCGCTGTGGGATTGGCGATAGCCATTCAGGTATACCGGTATTTTCAGACGTCCGTACCCGACCACGTCAACGAGTTGAAAGAGTCATGATAAGCGCCACTACCCTCTCATTCGACGTGTTGGTCACGGGTGTATTGCCTGCGTTGTTGCTCCCGCTGCTCTCGGCGGTGGCCTGCTTGCTGGTACGTGAAAAGTATGCGTGGTTGGTCGCGTTCCTGTCTCCGGTATTTATCCTGCTCAGCCTGGCCGCGGCCGCATTTACCTGGGTAAGCGTTTGGGGCGCTGCCCCTGCAGGCTTCAGTGTACCCTGGTTCTGCATTGGTGGAAAGGTATTTGAAGTAAGCTTCCTCCTGAACAACACTTCGGTACTCATGATGCTGGTGGTGACAGCTGTCTCCTTTCTGGTACACGTCTATTCTATTGGATACATGGCCGACGATGCGGCCCAGGGGAGATATTTCTGTATGCTGGGGTTGTTCACCTTTGCCATGCTGGGGATCGTGGTTACCGGCAACCTGCTGGTACTTTTCATGTTCTGGGAACTGGTGGGTTTCTCGTCCTACATGCTCATCGGACATTGGCATGAAAAACCAGAAGCCGCCGACGCGGCGAAACGGGCGTTCCTTTTCAATCGCGTGGGCGACGCAGGATTCGTGGTTGCCCTGATGGCGGTGTGGAGTGCCTATGGCACGTTCAACTTTGTAGACATCGATCCTGCTTCTGCTACACAAGGATGGCGGACCGTGGCAGGCATAGGACTCTTTTGCGGCGTGATCGGCAAGTCGGCACAATTCCCCCTGTTTGGATGGCTGCCGAAGGCCATGGAAGGTCCCACACCGGTGTCGGCACTCATTCATGCGGCAACTATGGTGGCTGCGGGTGTGTATTTGCTCGACCGTGTGTTCTGGCTCTTTGTTCCCCCGGTACTCGGCCTGATGGCGATCATCGGAGCGATTACAGCAGTAGCCGGTGCGTTGGCCGCCCTGGGCCAGTTCGACATGAAACGGATTCTCGCATATTCCACGGTGTCGCAGCTTGGACTCATGGTGATGGCTGTCGGAACGGGAGCGCCATCCGCAGCGATGCTGCACCTGGTCGCCCATGCGTTCTTTAAGGCAGGCCTTTTTCTCGCGGCAGGTTGCGTCATTCATTCGCTTCATCAATCACAGCATCATTCCCACAATTCGTTTGATGTTCAGGATATTCGCAACCTGGGCGGTCTGTGGGCTCGCCTTCCCCTTACTTTCATTGCCTTTGTTCTCTGTGGTTCAGCGCTTGCCGGTATACCTTTCTTCGCCGGCTTTCTGTCGAAGGAAGCTATCCTGGAAGCGGTACTGGGCTGGGCCGGCGACTCCTTCTCCTGGCGATGGACAATAGCGGCCAGCGCGATGATCGTGTCATTCCTCACACCGCTATACACCTTCCGTCTGATCTGGAAGATTTTCATGGGACCCGAGCAATTCACCCAATCGCTGACCGTGGGAGAATCTCCACCGGTCATGCGGGCCGCGATTGTCGTGTTATCGATAGCCAGCTTGTGGCCGGTAATTTCCTATCATCCCTTTGATTTCAATAGCTGGATATTCAGCGGACTCGGGGGCACGACGCAACACGAACTACCATGGCTAGGGCTTGCCTCGGTGGTATGGATCTCACTTGCGTTGGGCCTGGCTTACCTGCGACGCGAAAGAAACGTGCAGGCACCGCTGTTGCTTGAGGCGTTTTACTTTGACATTCTGATTAGTCGATCAGTTGAAGCGCCTGCCTTGAAAATCTCCGCGGGGATGCAGCGAATTGACAAGCGGTGGATCGATGGAGCCCTGCATGCAGTAGCTTATGCGTATACGATCATCGCTCATGTAGCGGGCTGGTTTGATCGCATCATCGTCGATGGATTAGTAGACGGTATAGCGTGGTCGGCAAAAATGGTGGGCTATTGGGCGCGACGTTTTCAGCGGGACGGGGTTCAGCTTTATGTTTTCTGGGCCGTTTTTGCAATCATTATTTTCATAATTTGGACGGTTCTTTAGATAGTCCGGTCAAGGCAACAAATCATTTACGTTAAATGCAGGAGATCCAACTATCGTTACTCATCTTCACGCCTCTCCTCGCCGCATTTATCGGATTGTTCATACCGGCACGCAGCGTTGGTGTATTCCGTTATCTCAGCCTGATCACTAATGCCGTTCAGCTCGTGGTGTTGATCTCGCTGCTTGTTTCCTATCATCCGGATGCGGGTACCCAGTTCGTTGAATACCAACCCTGGATAACCATAGACCTGGGGAACTGGGGTGTTCTGAAGGCCGCCTATTTTCTCGGACTGGATGGTTTGAGTCTTCCACTCGTAGCGCTGTCCGTATTGGTGCTGCTCATTGCCACCATTTCGTCGTGGCAGGTGAACCGTCAGCCTAAGGGATATTTCCTCCTCATACTCCTGCTCAATGCCGCAATACTAGGCAGCTTTATGGCGCTGGATTTCTTGCTTTTCTACCTGTTCTTCGAATTCATGCTGCTACCCATGTTTTTCCTCATTGCTTTGTGGGGCGGACCGCGGCGAGAATACGCATCAATCAAGTTCTTCCTTTATACACTCGTGGGTTCGATCCTCATCCTCGTCGCTATGATCGGACTGTATATTTCCACGCACGAGCCCAATGGAACGAACCAGATCATACACAGTTTCAACCTCGTGAGCATGCGGGATTGGTCACATTACTTGCCAGGCTCCATATTGCAACCCGGACACGCGTGGATGATCGGGCCGTTCAACGCCCGTCAGTGGTGCTTCCTGCTGCTTTTTGTGGGATTTGCTATCAAGTTGCCTATGGTTCCCCTGCATACCTGGCTTCCCGACGCACACGTAGAGGCCTCCACACCCGTATCCGTACTGCTGGCCGCCCTGTTGCTGAAAATTGGCGGCTACGGCCTTCTGCGTATAGCATTTCCGTTATTCCCTGACGCCGCCATGACGTTCGGATCTTTTGTGGGATGGATGGGTGTACTTTCCATCATCTACGGCGGGTTGAATGCGATGTCCAGTAAAGACCTCAAAAGGATGATCGCGTACTCGTCTGTATCGCACATGGGATTCGTGCTGATCGGCATGGCCTCTGCCACGCCCGAAGGAGTGACCGGTAGCATCTATCAAATGTTCAGTCACGGCATCCTTTCCGCCCTGTTATTTCTCCTCGCCGGCGTGATATACGATCGCACGCACGACCGTTCAATTGACCACTATTCGGGACTCTACAAAAAGATGCCGGCGTTTTCCACTTTTGTAGTCATTGCCTTCTTCGCATCGATGGGGCTTCCAGGATTTGCCGGCTTCATTGGCGAAATCCTGGTATTCCTCGGTGCCTTTAAATCCAACAGCGCCGGAGGTCCCCTGCATGAAAGCCTTGCGGTGGTTGCAACGGTCGGGCTGGTGATCTCTGCCGCTTACTTTCTTTGGACTTTGCAGCGCATGTTTTTCGGTCCCTTCTTTGTGAAAGGCGATGTTCAGGCCGATGACCTCGTCGATATTCAGTCGCGCGAATATCTCGTCCTGGCACCACTCGCCGTCGCCGCGCTGGTGTTCGGAATTGTTCCGCAGCCGGTTATCAGCATCATAGAACCCTTCGCCAAAGAGTTTACAACGTTTCTGTTGAACGCCGGAAGTTCAATTCACTCTAACCCATGACCGTGGAGCGCTTCGCTGACAACGTCGGATCGATTGGCTCGAGCCTTGCCCTGGTCACTCCCGAAGTGATCCTGGTAGCGGGCATCGTCGTCGTATTGCTCGCCGGTCTCTTTCGTGCCTGCAAGCCGGTGCTTTCACTGATCACCATTATAATCGTCGCCCTGACGCTTACCCTCTGTTGGCAGCAACTTTCTATGATCAATCACACCGCTCTCTTCGGGGGTATGCTGCGCCACGACACCTTCGGAACCTATTTGAAGGTGCTGTTTGACCTGGCTACGTTACTGGCACTGTGGTTGTCGTGGGCAAATAAGAAACTTACCTCGCGCGTTTCTGAATACTATACGATCATTATGGGTACGCTGTTGGGCGCACACCTGCTCGCGATGAGCGTGAACTTCGTCATGGTATTCATTTCACTGGAGTTGATCTCGTTGGGTTCTTATGTGTTAACAGGATATGCCTTTAGCCGCATTGGTGCCGAAGGCAGCTTCAAGTATTTTGTGTTCGGTTCGGTGGCTTCGGCGATTATGTTGTATGGATTCAGCATGCTCTATGGCATCGCTGGAACCCTGACATTTGATACGGCTGATTTTACCACAAAGCTGGCAGCCAAAAGCGGACCATTGATGTATTGGTCATCACTCATGGCCCTGGCCGGATTTCTGTTCAAGATTGCTGCGGCACCGATGCATCCCTGGGCCCCGGATGTCTACGAGGCGGCACCGATGCCCGTGGTAGGCTATTTCTCTGTGGTTCCCAAGCTGGCCGGTTTGGCAGTACTAATTCGGTTTACCGAGGCCCTGCCCGAATCCGGTGCCGATGCGCTCCTGAACTGGCAAAATGTGCTCGCCGCCGTGGCCATCTTCAGCATCACGATAGGAAATTTTTCGGCCCTTTGGCAAAAGAATCCGAAGCGCCTGATGGCGTATTCTTCCATCGCCCAGACGGGCTTTCTGCTCATCGGTGTTGTCGCTGTCGATAACGAAGGCGTTCGCCTGGCGCTCTTCTATGCCACCGTCTATCTGTTGGCCAACTTTCTGGTGTTTATCTATCTCCAGTTTTTTGAATCGCAGGAGATTAATTCGCTGGAATCGTTTTCGGGAGTTGGAAAGTCAACGTTGGTGCAATCGATTTTCCTCCTCGTGGGGCTAATAACACTGACGGGATTGCCACCTACTGGCGGTTTTACTTCGAAACTGTTTATCTTCTCCGCTCTGTGGGAAGCGTATGGCGCTTCGGGTAAGCCGATACTCCTTTGGCTGCTTATTTTTGGCCTTCTGAACACGGTTGTGTCCCTGTTTTACTACATCCGAATTCCCTATTACGCATTCATTCGGCCCGGCTCGCGCAGCCTGGATTCAAATTTATTCGCAATCGAAAATCTTTTTGGCCTGGTTATAGTTGTAGTGATACTCGGACTTTTCTTCAACCCCGGCGTGTTGATGGGATGGATTAATAAAATTAACTTTGCGTTATAATTCATTCCTGCCGCTCGCCTCAAACGATAAGTCGGAATGATAAACTTAATGATCCATGAGTGACCAGATCCTTCATGAATGCGGTATTGCTCTGATCCGCTTGCGAAAGCCGCTTTCGTATTACATCGAAAAATATGGTCCCATGTACGCCGCCAACAAGATGTACATCCTAATGGAAAAGCAATCCAACCGGGGGCAGGACGGAGCTGGAATTGCTAACATCAAAATTGACGTCGATTCGGGCCACCGCTACATCAGCCGATACCGCTCAATAAAAACACAACCCGTTGCCGACCTGTTCAGGAAGATTGGCAAGAAATATCGCAAGGCGCAGAAGGAAGGAAAGGACAAGTTCAAGAACGAACACTGGCTAAAGGCGAACGTCGCCTTTTCCGGCGAGCTATGGCTGGGCCATTTGCGCTACGGTACTCATGGGGTTAACAGCATAGAAAACGTTCACCCGTTCCTGCGCCAAAACAACTGGCGGAGTCGTAACCTTGTCATGGCGGGCAACTTCAACATGACCAATGTGGACGAGTTGTTCGACCTCCTCGTTGATCTGGGTCAGCACCCGAAAGAAAAGGTCGACACCGTAACCGTGATGGAAAAGATCGGTCACTTTCTAGATGAGGAAGTACAAGGTCTGTTCCAAAAGTATAAGGACAAGTTCACGAATCGCGAGATCTCCGAAATCATTGAAAACGAGCTGAACATACCTCGCCTGTTGCGGCGGGCCTGTAAAGACTTCGATGGTGGCTATACGATGGCTGGCCTGATCGGTTCCGGTGCTTCATTCGTTGTGCGCGACCCTCATGGCATTCGCCCGGCCTATTTTTATGCGAACGACGAAGTGGTCGTGGTTGCGTCCGAGAAGCCGGCGATCAAGACTGCTTTCAATGTCGAGTACGATCAGATCGGAGAGATCACACCGGGCCATGCGCTCGTGATCGACAAGAATGGTGAGTATGGACAACACGCCATTCTGAAATCAGGAGAAAAGAAATCTTGCAGCTTTGAGCGTGTATACTTCTCCCGTGGAAATGATCCGGATATCTATAAGGAACGCAAACAACTGGGCCGCTTGCTCGTGCCGCAGGTGCTTCGCGCAGTGAATTTTGACATTAAGAATACGGTTTTCTCTTATATTCCAAATACCGCCGAGACAGCCTTCTACGGGCTCATGGCGGGTATCGAAGACTACCTCATCAATAAACAGAAGGACATCATCATCGACCAGAAGCCTTCTGTTGATTCACTGGAAGACATACTTTCCTTCCGTCCCCGCATTGAAAAGCTGGTGATGAAAGATGTGAAATTGCGCACCTTCATTGCCGACGACGAGCATCGCGACGAAATGGTTGCACACGCTTACGATACCACCTACGAGGTAATTCGGAAGGGTATCGATACGCTGGTAGTGGTGGATGATTCCATTGTACGAGGCACGACGCTTGAGAAGAGCATTTTGATCATGTTGGACCGCCTGCAGCCCAAGAAGATTGTCGTCGTTTCCTCTGCGCCGCAGATTCGTTTCCCCGATTGTTACGGAATCGACATGAGTCGCATGGGTGACTTCGTGGCATTCAGGGCCATGATCGCGCTCCTGAAAGACCATGGTAAAGACTATTTGTTGGGTGAAGCCTATGAGCAGGCTACAAGGGACGGGCATCAAAGTCAGAAAAACTACGTGAAGCAGTTGTACGACCAGTTTACAGACGACGAACTCTCACTGAAGATATCGGAGATTGTGCGTCCGGCAGAGATGAACGCAGACCTGGAAGTGATTTTTCAGACTGTGGAGAACCTTCACAAAGCCATTCCGCACCACTCAGGTGACTGGTATTTTACGGGAAACTATCCCACTGCCGGTGGTATGAAGGTGGTGAATCGCTCGTATGTTAATTACGTGGAGGGCAAGCTGGTGCGGGCCTATTAATGCTGGGGTGGAGCAGTCGGCGAACACTCAGGGAAGATAGAAATCAAACATGATGTCACGCATGCATTTAAAGTGACCCTTTGGACACTGATCGAAGCCATGCGCCGAACACGGCCGGCACTCCAGGTCCGTGTGCTCCATGATCGTATAACGGGTGCGATAGGGGTAGTTTCCAAAAAGTGAACTGGTATTTCCCCACAATCCGAATACCTGCTTTCTGAAAGCCGATGCCACAGGCACAAAGTCATTGTCGAACGTGAAGACGGCCCACGACTGTTTGATGATGCTAGCCATTTGATTGAAGCTGTACTTGCCACACGCATTGTAGATCTGCGTGCGCGTGCTGAATACTGACTCGTTTCGTTGCAGCCTCAAGGTTCCTGACCCTGAAAAGAAACTCCAGATGACCTCTGCATTGTCGTGATCTTCGTTTGTTCCCAATAGGACGATGGGCTTGCGAATTTTATCGCAAAGCTCAATCATGCGATCCAACGGAAGTTTTCTCGTGAAAAAAGGCGCGCTCATGCAAAATACCACATAGCCTCGCCTGTACGCCTCGGGAAGCCAATGCGCCGAAACCTTATCGTGAGCGGGAATGAAATAGTCCAGGCCAAGGTGATCGCCTTTCACACCTAGCGGGCGAATAACATCCATCATCCGCTCAACGGCATGCTTACTGGAAATCTGGTTAATTTTGAGCCGAACCATAAGCCACTTCTTCCAATGACGCGTGGCCAGTCGATGCTCGGGCGCCATGATGAATCGCGATAATATCCTGGTCCGCCATCCTTCATCGAGATTGATGATCAGATCGTAGCCCTCCTCCATCAGTTTTTTCCAGCTGGCGAACACGCCCGTGAAACTCTGAACTTTCGCCACATAGGGATTCTCCGTTAGCAGGAAAGCCGTTTCCGGACGTACCAAAACATGAACCGTGATCTCATCCAGGTCAATGCGCAACGCCCGGATAACCGGTGTCGCAAAGATGACATCAGCGATCGATTTTCCGAAGATTACAAGGGCCTTCATTTATGCTTACTGTCTCAGGAAATTACAAAGAGTATTTGCTAATTTGTAAAGCTTAACCAATTAAGTTATGAACTACTGGCTGATGAAAACCGAGCCCGAAACATTTTCGTGGGATGACCTCGTTCGCGACAAAAAAGCAGGCTGGGATGGCGTCAGGAACTTTCAGGCACGCACTCATCTCAAGAATATGAAGAAAGGTGATGAGGCTTTCTTCTATCATACGGGTGATGAAAAAGCTGTCATCGGCATTGCCAAGATCACCAAAGAGCATTATCCCGACCCTGCCGACAACGAATGGGTGGCCGTCGAAATTGTCCCCGTCAAAAAACTTAAAAAGCCTGTCACGCTGGCCCAAATCAAAGCAGACAAGCGTTTGAGTGATATGGTTTTGGTGAAAGCGTCGCGGCTTTCAGTACAGCCGGTAAAGTCAGAGGAATTTGACATGGTCGTAGCACTAAGCGAAGACCGTTAACAGTTTTCTGGCAACAGATTCTGGTCAGGAAATTGTATAGCTTATTTTGTATTTCTTAACATGCTCGTGAAAACGCAATCTCCCGAAGGGTTTTACTCCGCTTGCCGGTCTTTGGCCGTCGGTGTTCTATTGACTTTCGCTGTCAATCCGCCAGCGGCAGGGCAAATCAGTCAGCCTCGACGGTATGAAAAAGTTCAAAAAAATGCCGACGAAGGCTTCAATATCGTTTCTCTCGAGCACCATGGCCTTGCGCTGTTTCGCGACCTGAACAAGTATCGAAACTCCAATAAACTCTGGCAACTGATACTCCTGGATACTGCCCTTCAGGAAAAGAACGATACGGAACTGGAGATCAAGGACCGAAACAAATTCATCGGCTACGAAATCGCCGCCGACAGACTTTTCTTTTTATTCCGGACCGGCGAAACGAACAGGAACGATTTTGAGCTTATCGAAATCAACTTCGCTGGAAAAGAGGTGGGGCGATACCAATTCAAGCCGGACCTCGATTTCAAACTAACGCACTTCACCAAAGCCGGGCCCAATTTCATATTTGGCGGATATGTCAACAATGAACCGGCCGTAGTTCTCTTTGAATTGTCAACCAATCACATTCGTGTACTGCCGGGCTTCTTTCAAAAAGACACGGAGCTGGTGGACCTTCGAACCAACGAAAACCAGACATTCAACACGGTCCTCATCGATCGCGGTACCAAGGAGAATCGAAAACTGCTGTTCAGGACATTCGATGAGTCGGGCAAGCAACTCTTGGATGATCTGGTCCCCATCGAATCACAGATATTTCTACAAACGGGTATAACCAGTACGTTGCAGCGCGAAGACCTCGCTGTCGTCGGTACCTGGGGAGAACGGAATTCGAAACAATCCATCGGGTTCTATTTTATGAACGTGGACCCATTTAGCGAACAGCAACTCAAGTATATCGACTTCGGACAACTCGAACACTTTGTCGACTATCTCACGCCCAAGCGCGCCGAACGCGTGAAGGAAAGTTCAGCCTCCGACCTCGCCGCCAAACGTATCCCAAACTTTACATCCTACGTGATGCCGTACAGGGTGAAAGAACACAAGGACGGGTTTCTGCTGTTGGCGGAGATCTATACCCCGATATCAACCACCAGTCCGTATTATTCCAATCCCTACTACTACAATCCTTATTATGGTGGAGGCATGGCCTTTTCGCCTTTCTATTATCCCGGGATGGGCAGAATGTATCGTCCGTATAGCTACAGCAATGCGGCAAGGACGATGAATGAAACCAAGACCTCGCAGGCAAGTCTTTTGAGTTTTGACCCGCAGGGAAAGGTGCGTTGGGACGAAAGCATAAAGATTGAGGACGTGCGAATGGGCGGTGTCGATCAGGTATCAGACTTCTATATCGACGACAACAAGTTGGTGTTCCTTTACAAAAAGGAATCGGAAATAAAGATGAAGGCGATATCGCTCGGCAGTGACAAAATGGAAGAAACTGCGAGTCCTATCCAGACCGGCAGTCCTGGGGACAACATCCGGACAGAGCGAGACTATGAAGGGGGGGTGCGTCAGTGGATAGATAACGTGTTCTACGTTTGGGGATATCATACGGTTCGTAACACGAATAATGATGACAGGGTACGGGATGTTTTTTACATCAATAAAGTTGTGGTTAACTAGTACGCCTGCGCGAAAATGGAGGTCCATCAAATTGAACGTATCCCCACTTTTGCGCAGGCGTAGAAGTGGGCTGACCTTTCTTATAACTTTTGTTTCGATCCTCTGCAACGCACAACAAGTGTTGCAAACGAACCGTTTTGAGATGTTCTCTCCTCGCGACGAAGCATCCTTCGAAGTGATTCCGGCACTTGAAGACGGCATATTCCTCTACAGGCGGGTTGGGACCAATACGCAGGACCACATTCAACTGATAAAGCTCGACACGGCCTTTCAGGAGCAATGGAAGGGTTTTCTCCCCATAGACAATCGCTTCGTGCTGGTTGGCAAAAAGGTTGATGGAAAGACATTGTATTTTCTGTTGCGTTATCGCGATTTCACGAAAAACAATTTCCAGTTGTTCTCCATCAATGTGGCTACGGGTGAATTCGTGATGCACAACATCAATAACTTTATTCCCTTTACCCCCACCGAATTTCAAGTCACCAGAAAGGGGGCAATTATGGGCGGGTACTATAATAAGGTGCCCGTAGTGATGTATTATTCGTTCGAGACGAAACGCGCAAAGGTGCTGCCGGGTCTTCTCAATGAGTCGGGAGATCTCACCCAGCTCAAACCTTACGCCGATGGCACATTCGATGTGCTGATCAGCGCCCGGAATTTCAAAGGTCAGAGCACCATTTTCATCAAGAGCTATGACGAAGACGGCGACTTATTGAGAAACTTTGCGCTCGAGCCCTCCGATAACAGTCACCTGATATTCGCGCGGTCAATGAAGACATTGGACAACCTGGAGGTTGTTGCTGGTGTGTTCGGTGGGAAGAACTCGCAGTACTCAAGGGGCTTGTTCCTGGCGGGCATTGACGCCGAAGGAAATCAACAGCTGCGCTACTATTACTACGGAGATCTTGAAAATTTCTTCAAGTATATGAAGGCGAAGCGTGAAGCCCGGGTGAGGGAGCGCATCGAAAGACGTAAAATAAAAGGAAAGCGCACGCGGTTTAATTACCGGTTTCTGGTTCACGAAATTGTTCCCTATAAGAATCAATACGTTTTGTTGGGTGAAGCGTTCTATCCAAAGTACGTGTCGACCGACCGAACGCTAAGTCCCTTCTTTTATACTGCCGGCGGTCTGCCCAGCATGATGCGAGACGGTCGCATATTCGATGGATATCACTATACCCATGCCGTAGTGATGGGCTTTGATCAGAGCGGTAAGCTGTTGTGGGACAACAGTTTTGAAATTAACGACGTCAAGACTTTCACGCTGGAACAATTTGTGAAACTGGAGGTACAGGGCGATCGCATAGCGTTGCTGTATCTGTTCGACAACGAACTCCGCACCAAGATCATTCAAGACGATCAGGTGCTTGAGGGTAAAACGATCGAACACATCAAGACTTCATTTGACACGGACGTGGTTCGAAAGGAACAAACGTCCATGAACAGGCTGGAGTACTGGTACAAAGACTATTTCTACGCCTATGGCATCCAGGAAATAGCGAACGCTGAGCGCGGTAAGCGCAGGGTGTTCTTCATCAACAAGATTACCTGCAATTAGGGCCAGACTTTCACCCAAAGAAAGATCAGTCCTGAACCGCTGGTTGAATTAGCCCGCAAGTAATTGCCAAAGTTTTGTAAGTTAGAAAGCACTTTGCTTCACCCTATGAAAACTTCACGCCTCCTCCCCTGTTTGCTTCTATGTTGGATCATTATTTTGCCCATGACCACATTTTCACAGTCAACGCCAAAACCCCTTCGCCTCGCCGTACTACGCACCACCCACGGACACGCAGGATGGATTCTCGGGCGCAAGGGAAAGGAAGACGTAACATTGGTTGGTGTGTACGAACCCGACAAGGCCCTGGCCGAACAGCAGGCCAAGCGTTATAACCTGCCTGCTTCTCTCTTCTACACGGACTTGAACCGCATGCTCGACGCCGTTAAACCGGAAGCGGTCGTGGCATTTGGTTCCATTTATGAGCACGAAGCAGCGGTTGAAGCTTGTGCCCCGCGGGGCATCCATGTTATGGTCGAGAAGCCATTGGCCACGACTGTTGCACAGGCAGAAAAAATGAAAAACCTCGCCCTTAAACACAAGATCCACCTGCTAACGAACTACGAAACATCGTGGTATCCCACTACGCAGAAAACCTACACCCTGGTCAACGATAGTGCGTTTGTCGGCAAGGTCCGGAAGGTCGTGGTTCATGATGGTCACGAAGGACCCAAAGAAATCGGCGTCGGTAAGGAGTTCTTCGACTGGTTGACTGATCCTGTGCAGAATGGCGGTGGTGCGTTGATTGATTTCGGCTGCTACGGCGCCAACATCATGACGTATCTAATGAAAGGCGAAACGCCAATTTCTGTTACCGCGGTCACACAGCATTTCAAGCCTGAAATTTATCCCAAGGTCGACGACGAAGCGACCATCATCGTTACCTATCCTTCGTCGCAATGCATCATACAGGCTTCCTGGAACTGGCCGTTTGGTCGCAAAGACATGGAGGTCTATGGTGAAACGGGATACGTCGTTTCCCTTAACAGTACGGCTATGCGCCTGCGAAACAAGCAGCTCAAGGCGGAGATTTCGCGACAGACGACCCTGGAAGAGACCGGAGTCTACCAGGATCCTTTCTCTTACTTTGCGGATGTCATAAGCGGAAAAATCAAAATGCGCAGTCACGATCTTTACGCATTGGATAATAACGTGACGGTTGTGCGCATACTTGAGGCCGCCCGAACGTCGGCTACATCGGGCAAAGCAGTGATGCTTTCGAAATAGCCAACGCGTGAAATCATTTCTGCGCAACGCGCGGAACGATCGTCTCCAGGATCGTCCGTTGCAAACGCGCCGGCTCGGCAGTTGGTAAGTTGTGCGCCGTCGATTCAAATACGAATATTTGCTTATCGGGGGCTTTCACCCGGCTATAGAATTCCGTGGTGAGTTTAGTTGACGTTTGATAGTCCCGTCCTCCGACAAAAAAGTACACGGGGCATTCCAGCCGCGGAAGTGTTGCGAGAAAGTTGATCGCGCTGGCTTCGTTGAATAGCGCCAGCCATTTCAACGCCCACGACTCGACCGTTTCCCGGGTGGGCTCCTTCGCACCCGCGTAGTGCAGCAGCCACTTCCTATGGTAATACAACTGCTCTCCTGAGCCGAACGGAATGTGGACGCCCGAGAGTTCCGCTTTGGCCTGCTGGTTATTTTCGGCAGTCGCTTTCGTCTGCATCCAACTGAGTGCCAGTCGTTCACTTTCGGCCTGGTGAATCATCGGACAAATGGGAATGTAAGCGGTTAACAGTTCCGGGTGCTGTCCGGCCACTTGCATACCCAGAAATCCGCCCCACGAATGCCCCATGAGATAAATCTTGCTCGCGGACAATGCCTTACACAGGTATTTGATCACTTCCACCGCGTCGCTGGTCATCAGCGCCACCGTTAGCGGCTGGGGACTCGGGTTAAGCTGCCCGGTCTTTCCGCTTTCGCGCTGATCCCAATTAACGACCACAAATTGCTTTTGCAGTTCGCCGGTAAACTTGTCACTGTAGCTGATGACCGAGTTCCCAGGGCCTCCGTGAAGGATTAATAGCACCGGGTTTCGACGATCCGTGCCTTTCATGCTGATCCATTGCCTGATACCGCCAACGGGTATCGCCATCGCCGTATCCAGGATCTGCCCACTGGCCAACGTGCTGCCGACCAAGCACAACAAATACACTACGAGGGATCCATTGATTTTGACAGTGGACTTGACCATGAACAAATGTAATCGATTATATTTGCCCCGCGTTATGCAGAAAAAGCTCATCCTCGATTCTGACCTGCTCGATCTTACGATCAGCCGCCTGTGTCAGCAATTGATTGAGAACCACAACGATTTCAGCAATTCCGTGATCCTGGGCATGCAGCCCCGCGGCATCTTCCTCGCCGAAATCATCCATAAAAAATTAAAGAAGGATACGGGGAAAGACATTCCCCTGGGATACCTGGACGCGACGTTTTACCGAGATGATTTCCGTCGCCGCGAAACCCCGGCAAGGGCTAACGAAACGCGGGTGGCTTTCATCATCGAGAGCAAGAAAGTAGTGCTCGTTGACGATGTCCTGTTCACCGGACGATCGATTCGCGCAGCCATGGATGCTATGATCGCTTTTGGCCGGCCAGCTACTGTGGAACTGCTGGTGCTGATCGATCGTCGCCGGAATCGCGAGTTACCGATTAGTGCCGATTACGTAGGAAAGGAAGTCAATACCCTGGCTTCGCAGCGTGTTCTGGTAGAACTCGAAGCACAGGGTCACAAACAAAACAAGATCTGGTTGATTAATAAGGATTGAACTATGTCCAAACTCAGTCAAAAGCACCTGCTTGGCATAAAAGACATCACGCGTGAGGACATTGAACTTATTTTTGAAACTGCCGATAATTTTAAGGACGTTATCAACCGTCCTATCAAGAAGGTGCCTTCACTGCGCGACGTAACGATCGCCAACGTATTCTTTGAAAATTCCACGCGCACGCGCCTGTCGTTTGAACTGGCACAAAAGCGTTTGTCGGCGGATGTGATCAACTTCTCTGCGTCTAACAGCTCCGTTAAGAAAGGAGAGACCTTGCTGGATACGGTGAACAACATACTCGCTATGAAGGTCGACATGATCGTGATGCGACATGCGAGTGTCGGCGCACCACACTATCTGTCCAAGCACATTCAGGCAAATATTATAAACGCCGGCGATGGCACGCATGAGCACCCCACGCAGGCGTTGCTTGATGCTTTTTCTATCCGAGAGAAGTTGGGTAGTGTAAGTGGAAAGAAGGTGGCTATCATTGGCGACATCCTACATTCCCGCGTGGCTCTTTCTAACATCTTCGCCTTGCAAAAGCTGGGCGCAAAGATCATGGTGTGCGGACCTCCGACATTGTTGCCCAAATTCATTGGCCAGCTCGGGGTTGAAGTGGAGTTCGACGTGCGAAAGGCCCTGTTGTGGTGCGACGTGGCCAACGTGCTGCGCATTCAGCTGGAGCGCCAACAGATTAAGTATTTCCCTTCTCTTCGCGAGTATTCGCTTTACTACGGCATTACCAAGAAAATACTCGACAGCCTGAAGAAGCAGATCGTGATCATGCATCCTGGTCCCATCAACCGCGGGGTCGAGCTTAGCAGCGATGCCGCCGATTCGCAACACTCCATCATTCTCGATCAGGTTGAAAACGGTGTGGCCGTGAGAATGGCTGTCCTGTATCTTCTTGCCGGTAGCAAATAACCCCGCAGGGGGTTCGATTTCCCATTCCCATATTTTGTAATTTGCCCTGAAAATCAGGGAAATGATCTACAATTCTATTGTTGAGACCATCGGAAATACGCCGCTGGTGAGACTGAATAAAGTTGCCAAAGGCATACCCGGAACAATCCTGGCGAAGGTTGAATATTTCAACCCCGGCAATTCCACGAAGGACAGGATGGCGTTGAAGATGGTATTGGATGCCGAGAAGGCTGGCCTGTTAAAGCCCGGAGGTACGATCATCGAAGGAACATCCGGAAACACGGGCATGGGCCTTGCGCTCACGGCAATCGCCCGGGGCTACCGTTGCATCTTTACGATGGCAGACAAGCAATCGCAGGAAAAGATTAATATCCTGAAAGCCGTTGGAGCTGAGGTGATTGTTTGTCCTACAAACGTGGCACCCGACGACCCACGCTCGTATTACTCAATCGCGCGAAAACTCAACAAGGAAATACCGAATTCATTCTATCCCAATCAGTACGACAACCTGTCGAATACCGCTGCGCATTACGAAACGACCGGCCCCGAAATCTGGGAGCAAACGAAAGGCAGGATCACTCACTATGTGGCCACTGTGGGCACCGGCGGATCAATGTGCGGAACAGCAAAATTTCTCAAGGAACAGAATCCCGCGCTCGTAACCGTGGGCATCGATACGTATGGTTCCGTTTTCAAAAAATACAAGGAGACCGGTCTTTTTGATGAAAATGAGATCTATCCTTACCTGACGGAAGGGTTTGGTGAAGACATTCTTCCAAAGAATGTCAACTTCGATGTGATTGACGTGTTTATCAAGGTGACCGACAAAGATGGCGCGATAGGTGCAAGAAGATTATCACGCGAGGAAGGACTATTCGTGGGTTGGTCCAGCGGGTCGGCAATTCACGGTGCGCTGGAATACGCCAGAGAAAACCTCAAGAAGGATGATGTGATGGTGATTTTGTTGCCTGATCACGGAACCCGTTATCTCGCCAAGGTGTACAACGACCAATGGATGAAGGACCACGGCTTCCTGGAAACACGTACTTTTGGTTCGGCTCGCGAAATTCTTTCGGCGAGAAACGGCAAGAACAGCCTGTTTACGGTATCGAAGTCTTCACGCGTCGGCGATGCCATTCGCGTCATGAACCGCGAGGGCATAGACCAGATACCCGTAACGGAGCAGGACAACTTTGTAGGAAGCGTCAGTGCGTCAAGTTTGCTGGAAAAAATCATTCAAGACCCGCAGTTGCAGGAGAAGCAGGTGGGTGACATTATGGATAAGCCTATGCTCTTTGTTGCCCCCGACAGCACGTTGGATGTCTTGTCATCGTTGCTGAACAAGGACAACAAAGCAGTACTTGTGCGCGATGCACAGGAACAAGTACACATCATTACGCAACATGATGTATTGAAAGCCATGACAAGCTAGCACGCGCGAATCAGAGACATCCGCCAATTTGAAACGACTCTTCCTGTTACTTTCTGTGTGGTCCCTCGCCTTCGACGGGTTCGCACAGCACACCCTTCCCGACAGCATCTCCCGGCGGTTCATTAACGTGCCTCGCGACAGTTCCTACGTTCAACAACTCAACCTGCTGGCGTCATCGTACTTAAAAACGGACCCCGTGACGTCGCGAAACATTGCCGCTTATTCGGCCGATCTTGCCCGCAAGATTAAATTTCCAAGTGGATATGCGCGCTCACTCACTTTAATGGGAAATTCGTACTGGTATGAGGGCATCTACGAGTACGCGCAGAATTATTACATGCTCGCCGCCCGTGAATACCACGCGCTGAATGATAGCATTGGCGTGTCCGGCGTATACAACAATATCGGAGAAGTGAACAAGCGCCTGGGTGAATCCTCGAAGGCGCTTGAGTACCTGGTGCGGTCGCTCGATTATAAGAAGAATGATTCAACGCGCGCATTAACACTCTACAACATCGCCGAACTGTATCTGGAGCGCGCCGAGTTTGAGCGGGCACAACAATATATTGATGAGTCTATGGCGTTGGCCATTCGTCACGGCGACGAGCGGGTGATTGCATACAATGAGTGGACGATCGCGCGCATGAAGATGAAACGAGGCAACTATGCCGAGGCGAAGCACTACTTTATCAGCGCTGAGGAGCGTTGGAAGCAACTGGGTGAAATCCGATCATTGATTCAGACTTACCAGGACATGGCGGTGCTCGAGAGAAAGAAGGGCGATCTCGACGCGGCAGAAAAATATCTGCGACAAACCCTGGAGCTGTCGAAACAGTTGCGCGTGCCCGACCTCCGCGTAACAACGCTGGCGGAATTTGCGCGTGTCGATTCTGCGCGGGGCAACTACCGGAAGGCGCTACAAATGTTTATGCAATCTGTGCGGCTCAAGGACAGCGTCTACAACCTGCTGAAGTCGGATCAGGTCGCCCGGGTGCAAGCCATCTATGAGACCGAACGGCACGAGCAGGAAAATCTGCAGTTGCGCAGTGAGACAGCGTTAAAAGAAGCACAACTGGCCACCCAGAACGTATTGATCATCGCGATAACGGTGGGGCTAGTCATCGCGGCCGTATTAATGTATTTCCTCATTCGGCAGCGAAGAAAGATATTGGAAGTAAATCGGGATTTGCAGGCAAAGAATGGAGAAATTCATGAGCAAAAGCTGGCGATCGAAGGCCAGGCGGTGGATCTGCGCGGGCTGAACGACCAGTTGCAGGACCTTAACAGGTCCTTAGAGCACCGTATCGATGAACGAACGCAGCAACTTCGCTTGCAAAATGAGCGACTCGCCGATTACACGTTCATTAATGCGCACAAGCTTCGTGCACCCGTGGCCAGCATCCTGGGACTGATCAGCCTGTTAGAGCAGGCCGATCAGGGGGAGCAGGAAGAGATACTCAGGCATCTCAAAACTTGTGGTCTTCGCCTCGACGACACCATCCATGAAATTGGACGCGACCTCGAAGGCGCTATGGTCAGTGACAAATAAATCAGTCTTCCAGGATTTCTACTTCCACGCGAACGTTCTCTGAAGCACGAGCACTCATTTTGTCATGGATCGGCTTCTTTCCACCCCACGCTTTGATCTCCATACGCGCGGGCGCAATACCGTTCTTGACAAGATAATCACGGATGATTATGGCCCGTTCTTCCGAAAGCTGCTTGGCCGACCCCAATCCCTCCTTCGTGTCGTTGAGAGCGAAAAAGCTCTCGCTTCCTTTACCCATACTGATGATCTTACCCGTAGCGTTACCGTTGGTATGTCCGTGTAAACGAATCTTGTACTTGGGATTCTCATTTAGCATGTCAAGCAGGCTGTTGACTTCGAATCTCGATTCAGGACGCATGATTGACGCGTCCTTGAAGAAATACACATTGTACATGATGGCAATGTCTCCCTTCTTGAGGCGCGTGAGTTCAAAAGGAACCACCACCGCGCCCGTTGCGTCGCGGATAATTTCGCCACCCGCCTCCGGATCGCTGTAGTTAAGGTCACGCTGTGCCTTGCCATAGCCGAACACGTCACAAATGAGCGACATGTTGCCCGACTTGCTCGCCGGGGAGGCTACCTTAACGATCGTGTTGCCCTTGTAAGATCCCATCTTGCGTGTGCGGTCAACGTCGATAATATCAACGTCGCCTTGCAATTTCTTTTGGTCTGATACGCGCGTGATTTTGAAAAGGAACTTGGTTCCTTCACTGGCATCATCCACCACCGCGCTGGCGGCGTCCTCGATAGGCGGTTCGGTGGCAGATGCATCATTAGGAGTCGACTCAGCGAGGGTGCTGGCGGCCGTTGCATTGGCCGGTGCCGAAGCTTCGCCGGACAAAGACGTTTTGGTTTCGGCAGCGACAGTCAACGCGTTTGCGTCAGCTTTGTCAGCGGGTGGGCCGAAAACCGACGAGCTGCCGGAGCCTCCATCCGCACGTTGAGAAGCTGGCGAAGCCACGACGATATCTTGTCCTACGGAGAGATCGGTGAAAGACCCTTTGTATACCCACGTGTCGCTGAATTCAGATTCACTGCGCAGCCGCTGGGCCGCTTCGATGGCCGCAGGAAGGTCAGGCGTGCTGAGCACATACACATAATAGAGGTTACGCCGCTTGTTCATTTGAAAGCGCGCATCAAGTTTCACATCCTTCTTGGCGTGATTGGTAAAACGCACAGCATTGTTTTGCTGGGCAAACGCTCCGATCACGACGTAGTTTGGGACCGCATCGTCAAACTGCTGGAGCTCAAACGGAGCTGCCACGGTAGGCTGTAATAAGCAAAGAATAAAAAATAAGCCTACCAGTGTGAAAAAATTAGGGGTCTTCATACACTGGGATTTAGGGTTAACCTCTAAATAAAAGCAAGATAGATAAAGCGTTAACAAATGTCAACTAATAAACTACCAGCCAACATGTTACATGCTTGAAAGCACTTCAAAAGACACCTGTAAAGACACCCCGTTTTCGTCGACAAGCGTCAGCATGTGACGACCAGCCGACGCATACAGAGGCAGGAAGTGTTTTCCCCTGGTCGTCCCGACGTACTTTTCGTCGACATGCCAATGAACGGTTACCTCGGGGTTGCGGTGCGCCAGTTCAAAAACAGCCTGTCCCATACGGCCATCCAGTTCGCGGGGGATGAGAATCCGAGCGTTTGCTTTCGGATAGATCAGGCTCATGATCACCTGGTTTTCGGACATGGCGCAATCCGAACGGAAAGGCGGAAGTGGTTTAAAGGAGAGGTGCCGGTTGCGATAAAAATGCTCCTCGAGTGGTGGCAGAACGAACCAGGTGACCGGCTCGATTTCGGCCGCTGATGCACAAGTCCTGTGGAGCCGATAGCGATAATCGTGAGAAAGGTGTAAGCGCTTGTGATAGTTGCAGGGCGTGGAGGAAAGCCCCGCAGCTACAACCCATGCGCTATACGTGTCTGGACACAGATCCCCTTTGCGTCGGCCACTTTGTGAGCATAGCCTGACCTGCTTCATTTCGGATAATGGGGCGACAAACCATGATCGCTCTTTCAACCGGGAAAAGATGTCGAACATCACAGGCGCTGCCGCATCGGTACCCGTTAATCCGGGCCGTCCTTCGCCATCTGCATTACCCACCCACACAGCGACGACATGTGTTGGCGTCACGCCAATAGCCCAGCCGTCGCGGAAGCCAAAGCTCGTGCCCGTCTTCCAGGCTATCTTACGCGAGCTGCTGAAATTACGCCAGCCCGATTCTTCGCCAGGACGACTCAGCTCGGTCAGCGCGTCGAAGGTCTGGTATATCGAAGCGGCGCTCAGCCAGGACGATGACTCGCGTGCACGTAAGGTCGTATCCTGCCGTCCTGTTGTCCGGTAAACTGCCGCGTGAAAGTCGCGCCGGTCATAGCGGTCGCTTCCTGAGTAGTCATCGACGTGGTTCAAGGTGCGAGCCATCGAAGCGTACATTCCGGCCACGTCCCACAGCGTTCCTTCCGCACCACCGAGGATGAGTGCCAGGCCGTAATGATCGGCAGGTCGCGTGAGTGAACGCATGCCCATATCACGCAACAGGTTGTAAAACTTCTCGTAGCGATACATGCGTAACAGGTGAACGGCCGGTACGTTGAGTGATCGTACCAGCGCCTCGTCAGCGTGCACGGCGCCATCGTATTGCCTGGTAAAGTTGCGCGGCACAAAGCCATTGATCATGGTGGGTACATCCGGAAGCAAGGCCTGGGGAAGCAGCTGTCCTTCATCGAGCATGGCGGCGTAGAGGAATGGTTTCAGGATGCTCCCCGTGCTGCGTGGCGCCGTGATCACGTCCACTTCCGACTCATGAGTTCCCGTGCCTCCTGGAATGTTCCCTACATACCCCAACGCCTCGCCTGACTCAACATCGAGAACCAACGCGGCGATATTGTGAATCTCGTTGCTGCGCAGGCGCACGTGATGATCTTTTACAACTGACTCGACCTGTGTTTGCAGATCTCGTCGGATCGTAGCGCTTACAACGGTACCTCTATACCCCTCGTTCTCCGCACGTGCTAACAGGTGATGGGCCAATCGTGGCAGCGGCTGGGGCGCTTCCGGCATGGCTTCCGCGCTTGACAACCTCCTCGTTTCTTCATCAATCAAACCGGCCTGTTGCATGCGCGTCAATAACCGATCCCGCTTTTTCTTCAATTGGTCCCTGTTCTTGCCCGGGTGCATCATCGACGGCGCATTGGGCAACACGGCCAACATCGCCGCTTCTCCCCACGACAATTGGGTGGACGGCCTTCCAAAATAACGCCAGCAAGCTGCATCCAAACCCACCACGTTACCTCCAAATGGCGCATGACTGGCATACAGAGACAAAATCTCCTCCTTGCTATAGCGGAATTCCAGACGCGTGGCTAGAATAATTTCTATTACTTTTTCCCACACCGTGCGTGCCTTGCCCTTTCGCGATAACCGGATGACCTGCATCGAAATTGTGCTGCCGCCACTGACGATGGCCCGCGCTGCAACGTCCTGCCTGATGGCCCGGAGGAGCGCGAGCGGATCTACGCCAACGTGGTTATAGAAACGTTTGTCTTCATACCCGATCAGTGACTTTGCAAACTTGTCCGAAACAGTTCGTCCCTCGGGAAATCGCCACTGGCCATCGTCCGCAATGCTGGCGCTTAGCATTTCTCCTTGCCGATCCTGAAGAACGGTGGAGTAGGGATCGGTAAACAAGACCCGTGGCAGGGACAAAAAATACAGAATACCGAGCGCCAGACACAATACGATCCATCGTCCCGCATTCACAACTATTGGGTTACGCGCTTCATAACTTGTACGACAAATCCTTTCTTGCGGGCAAATACGCCGCGGTCGTACATCGCCTCGCAGCTAACAGCCGGCAGGTAATACGAGCCCGCATAGGAAGCGGTAAGATGCATCTGGAATGTCTTCCGCTGACCCGCAGACAGATCAAAGAATGTAAGCACCCGATCGTCACGGATATCCTGGTAGTCGGGCTTGTCGACGGCGTGTCCTTCGGATACATCGTCGAGTCTCAGATTGCCGATTTCCCAACCACTCGGGAAGATCGCTGTCAACGCCAGGTTCTTGTAGCCTCCCCGTTGTCCCGGGTTCATTACCGACATCGTTGCCACAAATTCCTGACCTTGCTGAAGTTGCGAGGGATCAATGGGGTTGCCATCGACATCGGCGTAGCTCACGGTGAGGTGCAGGTTATTTTCCGCTTCGTCCTCTGCACCTCGTGCGGGTACGCCCTGCGTTACAACATTTACGAAAAGTGTTCCGGCGCTCTTGCTACGAAGCACGAGCTGATGCGCTTTCACGCCATCGACCGTCAACGGTACCTGAGCGATGGGCAGGTCTGTCTGCGCCTGCGCCGTCTTACCATTGTATTGGTATTCGAAGTTTAGCGTTCCCTTCTTTTCCCCCGCAGCGAAAGCGGCAGCCGACTTAAGACACCAGGCAACGGATTGGGTGCTCATCCAATGATTCGGATTGCCAAGCGCTTCTGATATCTCCTTCAACGCCTGCAAACCCTTCGATCGTTCATTCAGCAGAAGCAACGTTTCCAGGATTATTGCTTTGTCGCGAAGGTCTGATCCATAACTGTAGGCCATCTCCTGGTAGGGCTTTACGGTTGTGCTGGCCGTTTCAACGAGCTTTTTCGCCGATTCAGGTTGCCCGGCTTTGGCATACGCGGCCGCAAGCACCCACCGTGACGCGACCGGCAGAGACTCGGCACTCTCACGCAGCCTGTTCATGGCCCCGAGTTCGGCTTCGTCTGCCAACGCCAGTGCATATAATCGATAGGCCTGAATCAGTTCAGAACTTTGGCCTTCTTCGTTACTTTTCCGCCATCGCTGGGCGCGTGTGCGTTCATAGCGTTTCCAGGATCTCATCATATCGGCGGGAACCAGGTAGCCTCGTTTCTCTGCCTCCAGCAGGAAATGACCAGCGTAGGTGGAGGCCCAGCTTTGTGAATCCTCACCGCCCGGCCAATAGGCGAATCCCCCATCACGGGTCCGGAATTGCGACAGCCTCACAACGGCCGCCTTCACATTCGCACTCATCAGGGCGCGCTCGGCCTCGGTCGTAGACTTAATCAGGTCGACGTACAGTTGTGGAAACACAGCAGACACGGTCTGCTCGATACAACCATATGGATATTGTATAAGATACCGCAGCCGTTGCTCCAGGTTGATGGGAGGAAGCGTCGATACTTCCAGGGTGGCACGGTTCGTACCGGGCATACCGATCGCCGCCAGGTCGTAGTTCCAGGTCTTGCCCGCTTCCAGAACGAATTCCTGAACGCGCGTCGCTGGCGGATTCGGGTTTCGGACGTCTATCTCGATGACATCCGACGCCGTGTACTTTCCGGCGCTTGCCTTGACTTCTATCTTGCCGATACCCAACTGATTCTTCACTGACAGGTC